>OJQW01000008.1_pt1 | contig 286384 bp, 258 predicted proteins | sample 1599041 | NCBI WGS metagenome assembly OJQW01 (sample SAMN03922518, study PRJEB24848) | human gut metagenome | isolation source: stool sample | host: Homo sapiens | place: Germany | collected 2010-02
CCGCGGCCGTAAAATGGTCCAGCGGCTTGTATTTCTTTTCCGGCTCCGGCTTCGCTATCGCAAACGGCTCCCCGTGCTCCTGATAATAGCGCAGCTGGGCGTCTGGAGGCAGGGCCTTCAAAGGAATCCGGTATTCAGGGCGATTGTTCTTGTTAACCTGTTCTACATAAGGCATTTGCCCCAAGTTAATGCGCTTTCTTATCGCCCTGTCTGTACATTTCATCAATGTGGCTACTTCCTGTACATTCAGTAAAATCCCCAACAAATTCACCTGCCTTTGGCCTGCCATCGTCAGTGCGGGGCGGCCACCCCTCCGCAGACGGCCCTCTCCGGGCCGTTTCGGCTTTATATTCGCAGCAACTTTACAACCGCCAGAATCGTATCTGCATATCCAATCATGCCTTCGTATTCCAGCCACATCGTGAAAAGTTCGTGTGCAGTGTATGCCTCCAGGGCAGCGTCAAGAGTGCCAAAATCCTTGCCCGTTACCTCTAACAGCATTTCAAGCAGTTCTCGCTCCATAGTTATGCTCCTTCCTGTGTGGCCGCCTTTTCAGCCTGCATCGTCCATCGGCACAAAGCGCCCGTTCTTGCTGTAGTCCCATTTCAGTTCTATGCCCCGGTCGGTAAGGTACAGGGCCGCCCCCACCGCGTCAATCTCCCAGCCGTCCGTCAGGCGGCGCAGGTGCAGGCTCGGCCGCAGGCAGTCGTCGTCCCGGCTCTCCACGCGGTACAGGCTCATGCCGTTCGGGTATGTCACGCCCACACAGATGGGCATGTTCAGCAGTTCATATTTTTTACTCATGGTTTTGTTCCTTTCTGTGTCTAAAAACTCTCTTTCGGGCAATCCTCTCTATATACAGGTAGTTCTACAAAAAGTTCATATGTCAGGCACCCTTTTGAGGCATGTCCGACTGAAAGAGTTCTTCAAGAGATAAGTCAACATTCAAAAATGCCTTAATCTTAGTCGCTTCAGGCAGAGTGAATGGGGTTTTTTCCTTCATTTTAAGAGATAGTGTGCTTGCACTACATCCCAAATGGGCCGCAACCTCTTTTCGTAATAAACCTTTGCGCACAATCTCCGCTTCTAAGTTTCGATACATGTAAAACTCCCCTCCTTTACTTAGATATACGAAATTGCGTATTATTTGATTATATGATATACTCATTTTCGTATAATGTCAAGATGATTTCGCTTTTTTATATTCAATTTCGTATTTTTCATTGATTTTTTTCGTTTTCCTGTTACTCTTTTATTAGGAGGTATTGCCATGCTAGAGCAGAAATTACGAGAGCTGATAATTTCAAAGTATAAGAGTGTAAGAGCGTTCTCCGAAGAGGCAGACCTACCTTATACCACAGTAGACAGCATATTAAAACGCGGTGTAGAAAAGGCAAATGTGAAGAACATCATTAAATTGTGCCAAGCGTTAGATATTGATACAGATGCACTAGCTAGTGGGAAAATCGAGCCTCGCCACATAAAATTGAAAATTGCTATTACGCCAGAGGAAAAAGAATTTTTAGCAAGGTTCCGTTCTTTGAATGACATGAAAAAAAAGACTGTCCTTGAAGTGCTGGATTTAGCCCTTGCCGCAACGAATAAAAAAAGCTCACTCACTGTCGCCCGCCCATCTAATCAAAATACCCCTGAAAAAAACTTTGATAATTGTATTTTTCTGCAGTTGTCTGAGCAGCCAGCCAGTGCCGGCACTGGGATGTATTTGGGGCCGGAAGCGTTTCGCTCTATTAAGGTAATAGAAAATAATAAAACCCGCCGCGCGGCTTTTTGTGTGCGCGTCAGCGGGGACAGTATGGAACCAATCTATGCGGACGGCGATATTGTCATGGTCTCAAAAGAGCCCGTTCTGCAGAATGATATCGCGCTTGTCACCCTTGATGGCTGCGGCTACATCAAGCGGATGGGGGAAATGTATCTAATCAGCGAAAACAAAAAGTACAAGTCCATTCCATACGATGAAAACGTCATTGTAAATGGGCGTGTAATAGGTATTTTGCAGCCAGAATGGATTGTTGAAATGTAACAAAAATCCATATTTTAATCGGAACTCCCACTAATGAGAATCATTCCTATATTCCTTGCAAACCCGCATATTTCCTTAATCGGAACTTGATATTTCAATCGGAACCAAAAGTTCCGATTAAAACCAAAAGAACCGTTCACAGAAAGAGCCTTTTGTGCTCAGTCTGTAAACGGTTCTTTTTTATGCGTTTACAAGCCGTAAAAACGGCGGCGCTATGCGGTTTTCTGGCATTTTTCAAACCATCTCGTTTACGGTTCGTAAACGGTTCGTAAACGCCTTTTTGCCCTCTCCGTACACAGTCAGTAAACCATCAAAAAACGCCCCAAAAACGGCTAAAAAAATTCGCAATGCCTGCGGCAAAAACCCGCACCCTCTGCCGCCGTCTTGCGGCTCCCAGTCACCAAAAAACCGCTTTGTACGGCCATTTTTCGGCATCTTGCAGGTTCTTGCACCCAAAATTCCAGCCCGTTGGCCCTTTTCTCATTCTTCGTGCGTTTTCACACCACCGGCGCAGCGCAGGCGCGGTGTAAACGCCCGTCTCATCCCCCAGGGGCACATGGGAATCGTATCTGTCCAAAACGATGCCCACGCCATATTCCTCTTTTTCATCGCGGGTTTGCAGGCTGTCAATTTTGTTTCCATACTCGCCCTGCAGGCGGCCGTTGCGGAAATACTCCGTTGTTTTCAGCTCGCAATCAGACAGATGCAGGCAGTTTGTTTTGCGAATGACGGCCGGGTCCAGAATATTCATCTCTACCCATTTTTCCGCAAAGAGCTTGGGGTTGCTGCCGAACTCTTCTTCCAGCCGCTGCATTCTGGACGTGATTTCAAAAGGCTGAAGCATAAAGCGGGCGCCCTTGCCGTCCTGTGTCTTTCCAATGGCGTGCAGCAGATGGTTCAGGTCCCACCCAATGCGCACCTTGTCGAAGGGGTCATAGATCTGGCGGAATATTTCGGCAAAGTCTTCGCAGCGCTGTGCGCCATATTCCAGCCCCCAGCCGGCATTCTCCAGCTCTATCACGGGCGAAGTTTCCGAAAGCAGCCCCCTCTTCTGCAGGCGAAGCAGGAATTCCTGCACCATGCGCACCATGGCATCCAGCACCTGTTCGCGGGTGATGGTAAACTCCCATGCGCCGTCAATTGCCGCATAGTCAATTACATGGAACACATAGGCCTGTGCGCCCAGCTCGCACGCAAGTTCATATTCCTGCAGCCAGCGCTCGAACATATGGTCGCCCGTCAAATCGCCATAAGAGCGTCGGATGCCGTCTTCCCCGCCCAGGCGGTCCAGAAATTCATGGTAATGAATCTTATTCAAAAAGCTGGTTGGATAAGCCCAATAAGAGCAGTGCACCCGCTTTACGAACCGGTTCCGGTATTTTTCTACCACTTTCGCCTTTTCGCTGGGGGAAGGGAAAATCAAATTCTGGCTGCGGTTGCCGTCATAATTCATGAACATCTCTGTGCCCGCCAGGCCATTTGTTTCCAAAAAGCTGCCCAGGTTTTCTATTTCATCGGCAGAAAATTTGTCTTCGACAAAGGTGATATACTGTACCGGTTTGTTCATAATTGATCCAACTCCTTTTTATTGAATGGTTTCATCGTTTTCAACCGTTCGGTTGCATACGCTTTTCCGAACAATCAGCCTGGGCAAAAACACTTTCGGCTCAACCTTTTTTTCCGGCTCTTTCAAGATTCCAATCAAAATCTGTGCCGCCGAAACGCCCATTTCCACCGTTGGCTGCCGAATGGTCGTCAAAGGCACTTCCAGCATCTCGCTGATGGGCACATCATCGTAGCCCACCAGAGAAACATCCTGCGGGACGCGGATGCGATTTGCCTGCAGTTCCTTCAGCGCCCCAATGGCCATCATATCATTGCAGGCAAAAACAGCCGTAAAAGTTTGCCCCAGCAGCTTTTTTACCGCAGCCACGCCAGATTCCATGCTGAAGTCCCCCTCCACAAGCAAGTTGCTGTTGAAAGGAAGCCCCGCCTCTTTGTAAGCGCGCCTGTAGCCGGATACACGCCCGTTTATCCCCTGCATCTGCGCAGGCCCGGTGATGCAGGCAATTTGCCTGTGCCCCTGTTCAATCAGATAACGGGTTGCCAGGTACCCGCCCTGTTCGTTATCAAAGCGAATATAGTTTTCTGTATAATTGCTGTCCACCTCTACAAACGGAATGCCATACTGCTGCAGCTTTGTTTTGCTTTCCTCGGCCTGTTCCACGGTGGTGTCATCGCTCATGCAATAGATAATTCCCTCCACGCCGGAATCTGCCAGGGCGTCAATCCTGTGCAAATCGCCCTCGTGGGTGTTCCACGAATTGCAGAGCATCACATTATATCCGGCCTCCTGGCAGGCACGGTCTACCCCTTTTGCAAAAATGGAAAAGAAGACGTTGCTGATATCGTTGATAATCAGCCCGATGGTATGGGTGCGGCGGGTGGCCAGGCCCACCGCCAGCCTGTTTGGGGAATAATTCAGTTCTTTCGCAGCCCGCAAAATCTTTTGTTTCGACCCCTCCGATAATTTGCACGGCTTGTTGTTCAAAACAAGGGAGACGGCCGTCATGGACATCTGCGTATACTGCGCAATATCTTTCAGCTTCGTCCTTCTCATATCGTTTACTGTTTCACCGAGCCGGCCGTCATTCCTTCAATAAAGGATTTCTGCGCAAAGAAGTAAATAATCAGCATCGGAATTGTCACAATTACCAGGGCGGCAAACAGCTGCGGATAATCGGTAACATATTTATCCATAAACGCCTTCATGCCCAGGGGAAGCGTCATCTTTTCCGCATCGCGCAGCAGCACATTGGCCAACAGGTACTCGTTCCAGATGGTGATGCCGTCATAGATAACCAGCGTCATGATGCCCGGCTTCGCCAAGGGAAGAATGACATGGATAAAACTCTGAAAACGGGTGCAGCCGTCTATCATGGCCGCTTCTTCCAGCCCTCTGGGCAAAGAGATAAAGAACGAACGCAAAAGGAACGTGCCAAAGGCCATGCATTGTGCAGCGCCAAACAGAATCATGCCCCAATATGTATTGACAAGGCCAAACTTCAGCGCCACTGAAAAAATGGGAATAGCCAGCACGCCCGTAGGAATGCACACGCCCAGCAAAAGATAAAAATAGATGCCCTTTTTAAAGCGGAAATTTGTGCGGGCAATGGCATAGGCCGCACAGCACACCACCGGAATGACAATGGCAAGCGTAACCACCAGAACAAGAATTGAGTTCAGGTATTTCCGCCCCAGCTCGCCGCGCGTCCAGGCATCCACATAGTTTTCCCATTTCCACTCCTGCGGCAGGCCCCAAAGGTTGGTATAAAATTCCTGTGTGCCTTTCAGAGAGCCGGAGATCATCCACACAACCGGGTAAACTGTCACCAAAAACAGCACCAGCAGAAAAGCCCCTTTGGCAATTGCCGCGCAAATACGCTTGGCTCTCAATTTCTGTTTCAGTACATTCTGTTGCATAGTATGTCCCCCTCCTTCAGCTGTCATAGTTGTCGTCTCGGGACATGGACACAATTTGAATAACGCCGAAAACCAGGGTGATGCCAAACAGAATGACGCTCATGGCGCTGGCTTTGCCCATATTATAGAATTTGAAGGCATTTCTATAGATATAGGTAAGGGCCACTTCTGTGGCACCGTACGGGCCGCCGTCCGTCATGACGTTTACAATATCATAATTGCTCACAAGCGCGCCCGTCACGGCCATCAGCACATTCAGCACAATCACACTGTTGAGCTGCGGAACCGTGATGCGGAAAAATTTCGAGAAAAAGCCCGCGCCGTCAATATCCGCCGCCTCATAATAATCTTTTGGAATGGCCTGCAGCCCCGCAAGGTACAGCACCATATGGAAGCCTGCCCACCGCCAGATATCCACCGCCATGACGGAATAAATGGCAATGCGGGAATCGCTCAGCCAGCCCATAACCAGGCCGTCGGCGCCAATCAGCCGCAGGAAGTTGTTCAGCAAGCCAAAATTGGGGTTGAAAATCCACAGCCACAAAATGCCGCACACCACATACGAGAAGGTAACCGGCATATAGGTGATGGTGCGGAAAAAGCCCTTGCCATGGGTGATTTTCATCATCACCATCGCCAGCACCAAACCCAGCAGATTTTTGGCAATGGTTGTGACAACCGCATAGAGGAACGTGTTTTTCAGCGCAGACCAGTATTGTTCATCGTGCAAGATGTTGACATAGTTTTCCATCCCAATAAAGGTCATTGGCGAAAGGCCGTCCCAGCGGTAAAAGCCAAGCTTGATACCCTCCACAAAAGGATATACCGCAAAAAGGGTGAACAAAAGCACTGCTGGAAGCACCATCAAATATGAAAAAGATTTGCTGGACGCCTTTTTCAGCCTAGAGATGCGGCCTCCATCTCCTTTTCCCATAACAACCCTTCTTTCTTTCTCGCGCCATACTTGAAATATCGGTCTTCTTCATTGGGTAAAGCGCTTTACCCCCGTTTCTTATCATTCAGCATACTCTCCAAAACGCAAAAAGTCAATAAATTTTCAATTTTCACATATAATTTTATATTATATGCACAATCCGCCGGGTGCGGTTTTGTGAAGTTCTCTAGGCCAAAATGCGGTTGCGCCGCCATGGCCCTGTTTTCAAAAGGTTTCTGGGAAAAGGCGGCCCGCATTTCCCGCTAAAAACGCCATTTAAGCCCCAAAGACGCAGCGTGCCCACATCCGTCTGCCCTGCATTCGGGTGATGCGGCCATGGCATAAAAACAGCCCCCGGTGTGAGCACAGCACACCAGGGGCCGGAAGGCGCAAAGTGAAACCTTGCACGCCGCTTGCAGAAAATGCATGCATTTTGGGCCAAACCGGAATGCTATTTTCCCCAAACCGCGCCTTGGTGCTGCAGGCATTGCGGCGAAAGCCATTCTGCCTTTATCTTGCAAAGCTTCGTTTTCTCAATACAGCCTTTCACACGTTTTTCTATTACTTTACCGTACCTGCTTTGTAAGTAATAATACTTTTTCCTTTGTCAGGCTTATAAAAAGATAAATCTAAACCTTGATTGTCAAAATTTGAACCACCCTGCAAACGCAACCGTCTTTGTGCAATTTTAAGAGGCGCAAAAAATATAGGCACGGGCCAGGCTTCCGGCTCACTTGCCGGCTTTTCCTTCTTCCTTTGGCTGAATGATTGTGTAAAGGTTATGTTTGCCCTTTCGTATTTCCTCTCTAGCAATAAAGCAGTTTTTTTCCAGATTGCGAATTGCTTTGCACACCGTGCCGCGGGCCAGCCCTGTGGCCCTTTCCATTTTGCGCAGGGACGGCCATGCTTTCCCGTTTTCTCGCCGAAGCATAAAAAGATACAAATATACCAGGAATTCGCTTCCGCCCACTGCGGGCAGCATATCATCCACATAGAAAGCGAACCATTTCCCCACAAGAGGCTTAAGCAGATACATCGAGGAAATGTAATACCCGTTGGCGGCGTAGCGATGAAATTTGCTGATAAGCCCCTTTTGCTCCAGCACATGTAAGATGCTGCCAACTGTAGTGTTGCTGCGAAGCCCGCAGCGCATTCTTATCGTTTCACGTTTGGCCATGGCTATTTCGGAATCATTTTGTATCCTGGCCAAATACAGGTAAACTTTCATTTCATTGCCAGATAAGCGGTAATCAAAAATCTTCATTGGAACTTTGATGAACATTCTGCATTGTTTCCTTCCTTAAATTTGGCGGGCCCGTACACCGTGCTTTTTCGCAAAGCGCCCAATGCCCACTTGGTTCATTTGCAACCATCGGCTGGTGAAAAAATAAGCGCCCCGCTTTCTATCGCATATAAGCTGTGCTGGCTATATGCCGCACTTTCCACAACAAAAAAGGGTGTGCCTTTCAGACACACCCTGGAACCTGGTGCGCGGTAACGGACTCGAACCGCTGACCCTCTGCACGTCAAGCAGATGCTCTACCAGCTGAGCTAACCGCGCATATACACCCGCAACGCGGGGAAATGTAGCTTTGTTATTATAGCAAACCCGCCCAAAAAATGCAAGCTGTTTTTTCAAAACAGCCAGCGGGCAGGCGCACCGCGCCAACGGCCGGCAAATGCCCGCGGGAATGCGGTTTTCAGGGGGTTTATTCTTGACAAGCTGCATGCCCGTATTATACAATATATTGTCGTGAAATTTGGTATATCTTACAAAAAGAGGAAGCTGAATATGAAACAGAACAATCTGCGCAATATTGCCATTATCGCGCATGTAGACCATGGGAAGACAACGCTGGTAGACCAGATGCTGAAGCAATCTGGCGCGTTCCGCGAAAACCAGCAGGTGGCCGAGCGCGTGATGGATTCGGGCGATATCGAGCGTGAGCGCGGCATCACCATTCTTGCCAAAAACGCCGCAACTTATTACGATGGCGTGAAAATCAACATTGTGGACACGCCGGGCCACGCCGATTTTGGCGGCGAGGTAGAGCGCGTGCTGAAAATGGTGAACGGCGTGCTGCTGCTGGTGGACGCCGCCGAGGGCTGCATGCCCCAGACGCGCTTTGTGCTGCAGAAGGCTTTGCAGCAAAACCTTTCGCTTGTGATTGCCGTGAACAAAATTGACCGGCCCGATGCGCGCGTGAAAGAAGTAATTGATGAGATTTTGCTTCTTTTGATGGACCTTGGCGCCACGGATGAACAGCTGGACAGCCCGATGGTGTTCTGCTCTGGCCGTGCCGGGACGGCCAGCTATTCGCCCGATGTGCCGGGCACAGACCTGGTGCCCCTGTTCCGCACCATTCTGGATTATGTGGCCCCGCCGGAGGGCGACCCCGGCGCACCGCTGGCCATGCTGTGCTCTTCCATTGATTACAATGAATTTGTGGGCCGCATTGGCATTGGCCGCGTAGAAAACGGCACGCTGAAAGTGGGCCAGGATGTGACTGTGTGCGACTGGCACGATAAAGACCTGGCCAAGCGCGGGCGCATTACGGCGCTTTACAGCTTTGCAGCCAATGGGCGCACCCCGGTGGAAGAGGCCAGCGCGGGCGACATTGTGGCGTTTTCCGGCCTGACGGATATCTCTATTGGCAACACTTTGTGCGACCCGGCCCTTGTGCAGCCCCTGCCGTTCGTCAAAATAAACGACCCCACGGTGGAGATGACCTTCTCGGTAAACGACAGCCCCTTTGCAGGCAAGGAGGGCAAATTTGTCACTTCGCGCCAGATTCGGGACCGTTTGCACAAAGAGCTTTTGAAGGACGTTGCCCTGAAAGTGGAGGATTCCGCCACCACCGAAAGCTTCCGCGTGATGGGGCGCGGCGAGATGCACCTTTCCATCTTAATTGAGACGATGCGCCGCGAGGGCTATGAGCTTCAGGTGTCGCCGCCCAAAGTGCTGACGCATGAGGAAAACGGCAAATTGATGGAGCCGATGGAGCATGTGGTGATTGACGTGCCCACCGAATATCAGGGCAGTGTCATGCAAAAGCTGGGCGCGCGCAAGGGCGAGCTGGAGCAGATGGCCCCCCTTGGCACCACGCGCATGCGCATTGAATTTCGCATTCCGGCGCGCGGGCTGTTCGGCTACCGCAGCGAATTTTTAACCGACACGCACGGTGAGGGCATTTTGAACACCATTTTTGACGGCTATGACGAATGGCGCGGCGAGCTGCCCGGCCGTTCCACCGGAAGCCTTGTAAGCCACGAGACGGGCACGGCCGTGACGTACGGCCTGTTCAATGCGCAGCAGCGCGGCACGCTGATTGTGAACCCGGGCGACAAGGTGTATGAAGGCATGGTGGTGGGCTACAGCCCGGCGGGCGAAGACATCACCGTAAACGTGTGCAAAACAAAGCACCTCACCAACACCCGCGCCTCTGGCAGCGACGATGCGCTGCGCCTTGTGCCGGTTTCCAAATTCAGCCTGGAAGAGAGCCTTGAGTTTTTGAAGCCGGACGAGCTTCTGGAAGTGACGCCGCAAAGCATCCGCATCCGCAAACGCATTTTGAGCCATGATCTTCGCATGAAGGCCCTCAAGGGCGGCAAAAACGTCTGAGGTTATCCGTTCTCGATACAACGTGCCCGTTCGCAGGCCGGTTTTGTTCCGGCTGCGAACGGGCATTTTTCTCTTTGCGGGCTGCCGCCCGGCGATCTGGCCCGCCTGCCCGCACAGTGCTTGTGAAAGACGGGCGCCCATGTTATGATGAACAAGAACATTGCGCTGTGGCGCCCTTTGCAAACGGCGCGGCGCGGGAAGGAAGATTGGAAACCATGCTTGAAAATGTGAAATTTCACCGTCTGCGCGAGGCACCGCAGTACCTGGAGCAGGCCTCGCGCTGGTTCAGCAGGCAATGGGGCATTCCGCAGGCAGAATATGCGCAAAGCATGCACGCGTGCCTTGCCGGGGCGCGCATTCCCCAGTGGTATTTCGCCACCAACGAAGAACGCCGCATTGTAGCTGGAGCTGGCGTCATACGGAACGATTTTCACCCCAGGGCCGACCTGGCCCCAAACCTGTGTGCCCTATATGTAGAGCCCGCTTTGCGCGGCTGCGGCCTTGCCGCACAGATGCTGGCCTTTGCCCGGCGGGATATGCACGCGCTTGGCATTGCACAGCTGTATCTCATCACAGACCACACCCAGTTTTATGAGCGCTGCGGATGGAAGTTTTTGTGCCCTGTCACGGATGATGAAGGCATTGCCATGCGCATTTATACCGCGCCTACCCTTCCCGTATAAACGGCTTTGCCCTGCTTGCACCTTGCGGCCTTGCATGGAAAAAGCCCCAATGGCTTTCCGCCATTGGGGCTTTTGTCATATTACATGGCCCGCTGCCAGGCCAGTGCCGTTTATTGCGGGGTGCCGGGCTGTGCATCTTCCCCGGCTTCAGGCTGCCGGGCTGCGCCGGTGTCCGGCGCATGCCCCGCGGCCTCGGCCTGTGCAGTGGCCGTCCCGGCATCTTCCCGGGCGGGCGCGGGCACATTGGGCGCAGGCTGCGCCTTCGGCTCGCCCGCGGGCGCAGGTTTTTCCCTGGCAGGGGATGCATCCGCCGGCGGCAGAGTGCCGCCCTGCATCAGCGTCTGGAACTCGGCGCCCGTCAGCTTTTCCCGTTCCATCAGGGCACCGGCCACCGTGTGCAGCTGCTGCATATGCTCGGAAAGAATGCTGCGCGCCGTCTCATAGGCTTCATCCAGCATATCACGAATCTCGCTGTCGATTTCAGCCGCCACCTGCTCGGAATACCCGCGGCCCGAGCTGAAATCGCGCCCAAGGAAAGTTTCGTGCGGGTCTGACCCATACACCACAGGGCCCAGGCGCTCCGAGAAGCCATAGCGCGTCACCATGCTGCGCGCTGTGTCTGTGGCACGCTCCAAATCGTTGGAGGCGCCGGTAGAGATATCGTCCAGCACCAGCTTTTCTGCCACGCGCCCGCCCAGCAGCATGACAATCTGCTCTGCCATTTTGGCCTTGGTAAGGTGGCTGCGGTCGTCCTCGGGCAGGTTCAGCGTATAACCGGCCGCCATGCCGCGCGGGATGATAGAGATCTCGTGCACGGGGTCTGCCGTTTTGCAGAAGTACGACACAATGGCATGGCCCGCCTCATGGTAAGCCGTAATGCGCTTATCTTTCTCTGTCACCACACGGCTGCGCTTTTCGGGCCCGGCTATCACCTTGATGCTGGCCTCTTCGATGTCCTGCTCGGTAATGGCCTTACGCCCGCGCTTTGCAGCCAGCAGGGCCGCTTCGTTCACCAGGTTTTCCAAATCGGCGCCCGTGAAGCCGGCGGTAGATTTTGCAATGGTCTTCAGCACTACGTCCGGCGCAAGAGGCTTGTTGCGCGTGTGCACGCGCAAAATTTCTTCGCGGCCCTTAATATCCGGCAGGCCCACATACACCTGGCGGTCAAACCGGCCGGGGCGCAGCAGGGCTTTATCCAGAATATCGGCGCGGTTGGTGGCGGCAATGACAATGACGCCCTCGTTGGCGGCAAAGCCATCCATCTCCACCAGCAGCTGGTTCAGCGTCTGCTCGCGCTCGTCGTGGCCGCCGCCAAGGCCTGTGCCGCGCTGGCGGCCCACGGCGTCAATCTCGTCAATAAACACAATGCACGGCGCCGTCTTTTTCGCCTTTTCGAACAAATCGCGCACGCGCGAAGCGCCCACGCCCACATACATCTCCACAAAGTCAGAGCCGGAAATGGAATAGAACGGCACGCCCGCCTCGCCCGCGCACGCGCGCGCCAGCAGCGTTTTGCCCGTGCCCGGCGGGCCCACCAGCAGCACGCCGTGCGGAATGCGCGCCCCCAGCGTGTTAAAGCGCTGCTGGTTTTTCAAAAACTCCACAATTTCGGCCAGCTCTTCCTTTTCCTCGTCGGCCCCGGCCACATCGGCGAACGTGGCTTTGCGGCCCTGGTCGGCCTGGTCTTTCACCTTGGCGCGCCCCACGTTCATGGCCTTTCCGCCGCCGCCCTGGGCGTATACAAAGTAATAGAAAGCCCCCATCACCACCAGGGTGATGATAAGCATGGGCAGCATGGACACCCAAATAGACGTCTGCCCCGCAGGCAGCACATCATACGTCATGGGGGAATCGGGGTATTTGGCGTCGTGCGCTGCCACATAATCCGGCAGGGACTGCAGGAAAATTGAGGTGGCAGGCACCACATAAATCAGGCTTTGCTGCTTGGGCTGCTGCACCTGCTGGCTGGCTGCGCCGCCAAACAGCGAGGCCAGCGAGCCCGTGGGCTGCGACGCAGCCTGCTGCTGCGCGGCTGCCTGTGCGTCATAAAGCTCTTGTGTGGCGGCCTCGCTAAGGGTCAGGCTCATTTCGCCGTTTTTCAAATCCAGCGTAAAGTCTGTCACCTCGCCCTGCTCGAACCACGAGATGATTTGAGAATAGCGGACAGACGACGTCTGCTCGCCCGTGCCCGTCATAATGAGCCACACCAGCACAAGGCCCAGGACGGCCAACAGCACAAGGCCGTTGATGCTTCTTGGTTTTTTGTTCAAAGGTAAGCCTCCCTGCGCGGCGCATGCGGCCGCGCTGTACAAATCAGACGGAATACACTTCCGGCTTCAAAATGCCGATATACGGCAGGTTGCGGTATTTTTCGTCATAATCCAGCCCGTAGCCGATTACGAATTCATCCGGCACGGAAAACCCGATATAGTCGGCCACAAGGTCCACCTTGCGGCGGCTGGGTTTATCCAGCAGGGTGGCAATGCGAATGGAGGCCGGGCCGCGGCTGGCAAGCAGCTCTTTGATATAGCTGAGGGTAAGGCCCGAATCGAGGATATCTTCCACAATCAAAAGGTCTTTGCCCGCCAGAGGCACGTCCAGGTCTTTCACAATCTTCACCACACCGGAAGATTTCACACCCGAACCATAGCTGGAAACCACCATAAAATCAATTTCTGCAGGCACATCGATGGCGCGCATCAGGTCTGCCAGAAACACCACGGCGCCCTTCAGCACTGTCACCAGCATCAGGTTTTTGCCCTTATAATCCTGGCTGATGCGCGCGCCCATTTCCTGGCATTTTGCGCGAATTTCCTCTTCGCTAAGCAGAACGCGCAGCACATCCTGCTGCATATTTTCACTCATTGCACAAACCTCCTGTGCGCGGCGCATCCGGCGCGCCGGCTGTGTGCTGCCCGCCCGGCAAACCATGCACCGGCGAAAGCAGAATAGATATTTTTTATTTTATCATATTTGATACGAAAAATTAAGGGGGCAATTCGCTTTTTTCACGTCTTTTTCGCTTCTTTTATGCCCCTGACGCCCGTTGCACGCAAAAAAGAAAGCGCGGCACTCTTTCATACAGAAAAGAGCGCCGCATGCAAAGCAACCCCGGCGTCTTGCCGCGCGCCGTTTCACTGCATATGGGAATAATCTACGTTTGTGAAGCGGGTGTGCGCGCCATCCCAGGCAAGGTCCACCTTGCCCACCTCGCCGTGGCGGTTTTTGGCCACGATGCACTCGGCAACACTGGTGTCTGCCTCTTCGCCGTTGTCATAATATGCCTCGCGGTACAAAAACAGCACCACGTCCGCGTCCTGTTCAATCGAGCCGGAATCTCGCAGGTCGCTCAGCACGGGACGGTGGTCGGTGCGGTTTTTTTCCGCCGAACGCGAAAGCTGGCTGAGCGCGATGATGGGCACGTTCAGTTCTTTCGCCATAATCTTCAGGTTTCGCGTGATTTCGCTGATCTCCTGCACGCGGTTTTCTGTGCGCTTGCCCGTGCTCATCAGCTGCAGATAGTCGATGATGACAAGGCCAATGTCCTCGCGGGCAGGGTCCTGGTTGATGCGGCGGATCTTTGCCTTCATCTCCGGGATGGTGATGTTGGACGTGTCATCCAAAAACATGTTGGTATGCGCCAGCACCTCTGCCACACGGGCAAGGTCCTGCCAGTTTTCGCTGGAAAGCTGCCCCGTGCGGAAGGCCTGGCTGTCAATGGCCGCCTCGCTGGACAGCACGCGGTTCACCAGCTGGTCTTTCGTCATTTCCAGGCTGAAAATAGCCACCGGCACATTCTGCTTTTTGGCCACATTGGTGGCGATGTTCAGGGCGAACGACGTCTTGCCCATGCCGGGGCGGGCGGCCAGAATGATAAGGTCCGACCGGCCAAGGCCCGTGAGCATGGTGTCCAAATAGCGGAACCCGGTGGGGATGCCCAGATATTTTTCCCGGTTGGGGCCCGATATCTCCTGCAAATGGGCAAACGTGTCGATGATGACGCTGGAGATGGGCGAAAGCGCCGAGGAGTCGCGCCCCGCGCGAATTTGGTAAATTTTCTGCTCGGCACTTTCCAGCAGCAGCTCGGGGTCTGTCTCCTCTGCCGTCTGCTCCAGAATGGTTTTGGCCGCGCCAATCAGCTGGCGCACGCGGTATTTCTCGGCAATGATGTTCACATAGGTGCCAATGTGTGAAAGCGAGGGCACCGTTTCTGCCAGCTGCGTCAGGTACACCTTTGCCTCTTCCTCCGTGGCGAAGGTGCCGGCGTCCTGCACGGCGGCCAAAAGCGTCACAAAATCTACCGGCGCGCCTGCGGTGAACAGGCGCACAATCTCGGAAAATATCTCGCCGTTCTGGCGCGCGTAAAACATCTCGGGGCGCAGGGCCTCCACCATTTTGGGAATGTTCCCCACATCATCCAAAATGGCGGCGCCCAGCACGGCCTGCTCGGCCTCCATGCTGTAGGGCAGGTTCACCCCCAGCGCCTCCAAGGAAAGATTCATGCCTGCGGCCATGCCCCAGCCCCCTTTCGCCGCGCCGCGCGCGTCATTCTTCCACTTTCACCTTCAGCTTCGCCACCACCTGCGGGTACACGCGCAGTTCCACCTCATAGGTTCCAAAGCTTTTGATATCGGTGTCCAGCACCACTTTGCGCTTATCCACCGGCTCGCCCACAAGCTTTGAAAGCCCCTCGGCGATGTCCTTGGCCGTAACAGAGCCGAACAGGCGGCCGCCCTGGCCTGCCTTGGCTTTCAGGGCTACGGTTTTTCCCTCTATCTTTTTGGCCAGCGCCTGCGCGGCAGCCAGCTCTTCTGCGGCATGGTGCTGTTTTGCAGCGGCCTTTGTTTTCACTTCGTTCACGGCGCTGGCGCTTGCCTGCACCGCCAGCCCGCGCGGGAACAGAAAGTTGCGGGCGTAGCCGTCCGACACTTCATACACGCCGTCTTTTTTGCCAATGGACTTCACGTCCTGTTTCAGCACAATTTTCATGATAAACACACTCTCCCCTCTGCGGTGCGCGGCCGCGTTGTGCGGCCCCGCCTACTCATCATAGCACAAAGCGCGCCGCCGGGCAACCGGCCAAGCGCGCCTTTGCGCCTGCCCGGGCGCGCCGGGCAGGCTTTTTTATGCCCTGTTTTTTGGGCCGCGGGCCTCGGCGCGCTGGTTCTCGCGGTATTCGTGGATAATATCCATCAGCCGCTGCTTTGTCTCTTTCAGCGAGGCGTCCCGCAGCTGGGCCCCCGCCATGGTGAGGTGCCCGCCGCCGCCAAGCTTCTCCATAATAACCTGCACGTTCACATCGCCCATGCTTCGGGCCGAAACATTGATGCCGTTGCCGGTATCCACCGCAACAAAGCTGGCGTCCACGCCGCTGATGCTCAAAAGATCGTTGGCCGCCTGCGGCACCACCACCATCATGTCGGCAGGCACATCGTCTGAAACCGAGATGGCGCACCTCTCGTAAACCTGTGCGGCCGCCACCAGTTTTGCCTTGTGGGTATAGCTTTCCAGCGTGTCGCAAAACAGCTTTTTCACTTCCTGCGTCTGTGCGCCCATGCGCCGCAGGTAGGCCGCTGCCTCAAAGGTGCGCACACCCGTGTGCAGCGCAAAATTGCGCGTGTCCAGCGTAATGCCCGCCAAAAGCGCCTGCGCCTCCAGCGGCGTCATTTTATCCTCTTTTTCCCCGCCTGCATACTGCACAAGCTCTGTCACCAGCTCGGACGCGCTGGACGCGTACGGCTCGTGGTAGAAGATGACGCTGTTGTCAATATAGCCCACGCCTTTGCGGTGGTGGTCTATCACCACCACGTTCGCCGCCATCTCGTACAGCTGGGTCGATTCCAGCATCTGCGGCATATGCACGTCCACAATAATCAGCAGCGTATATTTTGTAATGGAATTTTCTGCCTGTTCCGGGCTGATAAAATCGTCCCCAAAACCTGCTTTTTCAAATTCCCGAATCAGGTTTGCCGCAAAGCTTTGGCGGCGGTTCACCACAATGCTGGCGGGCTTTTTGCACATTTTGCAAAAGCGAAGCATACCCACGGCCGCGCCGACACAATCCAGGTCTGAGCGCTTATGGCCCATGATGAACACGTCTTCACACTGTGCAATCAGATCTTTCAGCGCGCTGGCAATGATGCGGCTTTTCACCTTCGAGCGCTTTTCCACGCTGCGCGAGACGCCGCCGTAAAAAGCAAAGCCGTCTTCGGTTTTGACGGCAGCCTGGTCGCCGCCGCGGCCCAAAGCCATATCCAGCGCCTGCGCGGCCATATCCATGCCCTCGCGCAGCGTTTCGCCGCCGCGGCCCACACCGATGGAAAGCGTCACCGTGCCCTGCTCTTCCCCAATGGCGCGCACCGTATCCAGAATGGAAAAGCGCGCGGCAATCATCTGGCTGAGGTAGCGCTCTTCCACCACGGCCACATAGCGCGAGGCGGACGTGCGGCGCAAAAAGCCCGTGGCCTGGCCCACAAACTGCTCCAGCGCATAGTCCACCTCGCCCGCAATGCGCGCGCGGTCGGAGTCCTTCATCTCTTTAAGCACCTCGTCGTATGTATCCACGGCGATGAGCAGCACCGCCGGGCGCGCGGCCAGGTATTCGTCCGCACGGTTTTTCAGCACCGTATCGTCCACAAGATACGCCACAAACAGCGCCTCATCCGCCGAGGCACGGCTGCCATACACCGTCCACCGGCGCCCGCCAAAGCGCAGGGGCTGGCCCTCTTTTGCGGCGGCCTTTTTTTCGTCCAGCCCGGGCATCACCCGGCCCGCAGGCACAAGGCACGCATCGCCGCCGCCCAGCACGTCCTGCGAAAAGGCGTCGTTATACCACACAATGCTGCCGCCCGACACCACCACCACCGGCAGTGCCAGGCTGGCAAAGGTAGACTGCGCCTTTTCGCCGCTGCCGTGCAAAAGCTTTGCCATGCGCTTGCGCAGGGCATTCACATTCCAGAACAGCAAAAGCCCCATCACCGCCAGCACAGGCACCACTACCAGCAGCAGCATGGGCTTTACAGCCGCCAGCATGCCCGCCAGCACGGCGCACGCCACGCCCAGCGTCAGAATGGTAAGGTCTACGGTCCAGATGCGTTTCTTCAATGTGCTTCCCTCCCCGGCGCCGCACACTGGCGGCGGGCCGTCACACTTCCAGAATGATGGGCAGAATCATGGGGCTGCGCTTGGTGCGCCGGTATAAATAAGAGGACACCGTCTCACGGATGCGTGTTTTTACGCTGGAAAAATCCCGCATATCGCCCGGGGTAATCTTCTCCAGCGCCGCGCGCACCGTATCGCGTGCGCCGTCTATCAGTTCTTCCGATTCGCGCACATACACAAAACCGCGCGTCACAAGCTCCGGCCCGGAAACCACGCGCCCGGAAATGGGCTCTACCGCGGCCACCACAATCACAAGGCCGTCCTCCGAGAGGTGCCGGCGGTCGCGCATCACCACATTGCCCACGTCGCCCACGCCGAGGCCGTCCACCAGAACGGCGCCGGCCTGCACCGGCTCGCCCTCGCGGATGCCGTCTTTCGACAAAATAATGCAGCTGCCGTTTTCGCCAATATACACGTTTTGCTCGGGCACACCCACGGCAATGGCCGTTTGGGCGTGCTTTTTCAGGTGCTTGTATTCACCGTGCACCGGAATGAAGAACTGGGGCTTTGCCAGCGTAAGCATCAGCTTCTGCTCTTCCTGGCAGGCGTGGCCCGAAACGTGCACATCGTACATGGATTCATAAATCACTTCCGCGCCCAGGCGCAGAAGGCCGTTAATCACCTTGGTTACCATCTTCTCGTTGCCCGGGATGGGGTTGGCAGAGATGATGATGAAATCGCCCTCGCCCACGCGCACATTGCGGTGGCTGGCAGAAGACATGCGCGAAAGCGCGCTCAGCGGCTCGCCCTGGCTGCCCGTTGTCACCAGCACAATTTTTTCCGGCGGGTACTGGTTGATCTCTTCAATGTCAATCAGCACACCCTCCGGCGCGTGCAGGTAGCCCAGCTCCAGCGCCATCTGGGTGTTGTTCACCATGCTGCGGCCGCTGACGGCCACCTTGCGCCCGGCCGCCACGGCCAGGTCGATGATTTGCTGGATGCGGTAGACGTTCGAGGCGAACGTGGCAATGATGATGCGCTTTTTCTGCGCCCGCTGGAACAGCGTGGCAAAGCTTTGCCCCACTTTCAGCTCGGTGCTGGTGAAGCCCGGCCGCTCGGAGTTGGTGGAATCGGACAACAGCGCCAGCACGCCCTTCTTGCCATACTCCCCAATGGTGACAAGGTCTGTGGGGCCGCCGGAGATGGGCGTATAATCCACCTTGAAGTCGCCCGTCTGCAAAATGACGCCCGCCGGGCACTCGATGGCAAAGCCCACGGCGTCCGGAATAGAGTGGTTCACATGGATGGGCTCTACCGTAAAGCAGCCCAGGCGAATTTTCCGCTTCGGGGTTATCTCAATCAGCTTTGTAGAGCGCAAAAGCCCGTGCTCTTCCAGCTTGTTCTTAATCAGGCCAATGGTGAGCCGTGTGGCGTAGATGGGCAGGTCTACCTTTTTCAAAAGGTACGGCAGCGCGCCGATGTGGTCCTCGTGGCCATGCGTAATCAGCACGCCCTTGATGTGCTCTTTGTTTTCCACCACATAGCTGAAATCCGGTATTACAAGGTCGATGCCATACATGTCGCTGTCTGGAAAGACGATGCCGCAGTCCACCAGAATCATGTCGCCCTGGCACTCATACAGCGTGGTGTTTTTGCCCACTTCCCCCAGGCCGCCCAGGGGGATAATCTTCACCGGCACAGCACTTTCCCCGCCGGGCGCGGGCCTGCGCCGCTGGGCATAGCCGCGCGGCATGCGCCTGCCCGCGGCAGACTGCACCGCCGCGGCCACGGCTGCATCTGCCACCTGGCTTGCCCGCTTTGCCGTTTTCGCCCCCTCTGTGCGGCGCGAAGCGGCGGCAGGCTGGCCCTGCTGGTTTGGGCGCGCGCGGCGCTGGGGCGGCTTGCGCACAGGGGCCGGGGCCTTGCCTGCAGGGGCATTTTTCAGTTTTTCATTCATATTTTTCCTCCATGTTCCGCACCCTGCGCGCCATGCGCGCCGCCCGCCTTTGCCCCGCGGGCACAAAACGGCGGCGCCCGGAAAACGTGTTTGCAAAAGAAAACACGCTCTGGCCCCGCATGGCTTCCCTGCGCCGTAGCTTCGGCTGGGCCCGCCATGCGGCCGGGGTGCTGCAAATTGATGTACTGCTTTGTATCTTGTCCTTGAAAAATTTCTTTCCCCCTGCAGGAAACGGCGCTTTGGCCGAACGCCCGAAGCCGTTCCGCCCCTTGCAATGGGGGATAAAAACAAACGCCCTGCCGGCCTGCGTGCAAAGAAACCAGCGGCATTTCTCCGCAAGGCCCGGCACAGGGTTATTCCGAACAAACTACTTGGCACAAGCATACGCTGTTTTGGCTATGCTGTCAAGTTTTCCACCCTTGTTTTGGCAGTATTGGCTAAAAAAGAATGAGTTAGACAGGCCGCTTTCCCGCTTGTTGACAGGCCGCAGGCGCTGCCCGCAGCTTTCGGCATGCCCGGGCGCCCTTGCGGGCCGCGGGCCGCTTTACAGCGCGGCCGCGTTCCTTTATAATGGGGAAGAGTGCAGCGGCGCCACGGCGCGCTGCCCTGCCATGATAAGGAGCATATGCATGAAACAAATCAATATTTACACCGACGGCGCCTGCTCCGGCAACCCCGGCCCGGGCGGCTGGGGCGCCATTTTGGAATATAAGGGCACACAAAAAGAGCTTTCGGGCGGGGAGGAAAGCACCACAAACAACCGCATGGAGCTGACAGCCCTTATCCGCGCGCTGGAGGCCTTGAAAGAACCGTGTGACATCACCCTGTGCAGTGATTCCAAATATGTCATAGACGGCCTTTCCAAGGGCTGGGCCAAAAGCTGGCAGAAGCGCGGGTGGGTAAAGGCAGACAAAAAGCCCGCCCTGAACAGCGACCTGTGGGCGCAGCTGCTGGCCTTGTGCGAGGGGCACACCTTTCACTACCACTGGGTAAAGGGCCACGCAGGCCACAAGGAGAACGAGCGCTGTGACGCCATGGCCGTAGCCGAGGCCGCCAAATTCAAATAACAGCGCATCCATTGAAAAAGAGGTGTTTTGTTTTTATGAGCGGTGAATTCAGCGCCGCACCGGGCTTTTCCACCTTTGAAAAGCAGGACAGCGTGCTGCTGGCGCTGTCCGGCGGGGTGGATTCCGCCGTGACGGCACACATTCTTCGCCAGCAGGGGTTTTCCGTGCAGGGGCTTTTTATTCTGTTTTCGAGCGCACATGAGGCTGCGCTGGAAAAGGCGCGGCAGGCCGCAAAAGAGCTTGCCATCCCCTTCCACGTGGCAGACGCGCGCGAGGCGTTTGAGCGCGCTGTGGTGCAGCCCTTTTGCCAGGCATACTGCGCCGGGCGCACGCCCAGCCCCTGCGTGGCGTGCAACCCCCTTGTCAAATTTCGCACGCTGGCAGACACGGCCACGCGCCTTGGCATCCCCTACCTTGCCAGCGGGCACTATGCCCGCGTGGTGCAGCAGGGCAGCGCGTTCCATATTGCAAGGGCCCAAAGCGCCGCGCGCGACCAAAGCTATATGCTGTATGCCCTTGGGCAGGATATTCTCTCGCGCCTGTGCCTGCCGCTGGGCGAATTTGAAAAAGAGGATATCCGCGCCATGGCCGCCAGCTATGGCCTTTCCAGCGCCGAAGCGCCGGACAGCCAGGAGATCTGCTTTATTCCGGACGGCGACTATGCCGCATTTATTGCGGCGCGCGGCCTTGCCGACACCCCGGGGCATTTTTTGGGCCCCGCCGGGGAGGACCTTGGCCCCCACAGGGGCGTTTCGTACTACACGGTGGGCCAGCGCAAAGGCCTTGGCATTGCCTATGGCCAGCCCGTGTTTGTGCGGCGCATTCTGCCAAACGGCGATATTCAGCTGGCCACTGCGGGCGGCGAAGAATATGCAGGCATCACCGTGGCGCAGCCCTTTTCTGCCAGCGGCACACCGTTTGCTGCCGGCCAGAGGTTCTGCTGCAAGGTGCGCAGCCGTGCCGCAGCGGTGCCCTGTACGGTAGTGCAGGCGGGCGGGCCGCTGCTTACCCTGCGTTTCGATTCACCCGTGCGCGCCCCGGCCCCCGGCCAGGCCGCTGTGTTTTACGACGGCGACGTGGTGCTGGGCGGCGGCATCATCGGCGACATGCTGGCACAGGTGTAAGCTGCTTCGGCTTTGCAAGCAAAAAAAATTTCCGCACACTGGCGCGCCGGGCGCACAGCACAAACATGCTGTGCGCCCGGCGCGTTGTTTTTTCGCAGGGTTATGCGCCGTGCGGCGGCTCTGTGCCCTGTTCTGTTTTCTTCGGCTCTGGCGGGGCGACAGGCGGCGTGCCCTCCGGCCTGTTTTGTGCCGCCGGGCCCGGTGCGCGGGGCTTTTTGTGCCTGCGGCGCAGCAGCGTGCGCCCTGCCGCCCACACAGCGCCGCCCACAACAGCCAGCACCAGCAGGGTGGGCAGCACAGCCGCAAGGCCCACAGCCAGGCTCTGCACGCCCTGGCCCAGGCCGTACCAGCCCGAGCGGAACGCCGCGCCCAGGCGCGAGGCAAAGCTTTGCGGGTTTTCCGTCACACGGCGCACCTCATGCACGGTCACCTGCACGGTGGAATAGGCGATTTGATCGTCATAAGTGCGTTTTTGCGCCGTATAGCTCTCAATTTCATATTGCACATCCGCCAGCTCGCGCTGCACAGCAAGCAGGGTTTCCACGTCCTGTGCCTGTGCCAGCATGGCATTCAGGCTTTCGCGCTGTGCCTCCAGGCTGGCAAGGCGCGCCTCTACATCCACATACTGCGCGGTCACATCCTGCACGCTCTCGCTTTTCTGCGTCACGTTGCCGGCACCGTCCGCCGCGGCCAGAAAGGTGCTGTACTGCTCTGCCGGGATGCGGAACTCGTAATGGGCATAGCGCGAGCCGCTGTCTGCCTCGCCCTCCAGGTAAGTAGAGGACACATACCCGCCCGCTTGCTCTGCCGCTTCGCGCAGCGCCGTCAGGGTTGCGTCAAAATCCAGCGCCTCCACGGTGAGCTCGGCGTTCATAATAAGCTTGCGGCCATCCTGCGGCAGCTGCAGCGCCGTGGTGCCGCCCGCTTCCAGCGTGCTTGCCTGTGCGCTGTCTTCCTGCGCCGCAGCAGTGCCGGTGCCGGCCGCCGTGCTCTGGCTGGCGCCGCAGGCCGCCAGCGCCATGCAAAGCCCCAGCAGGGCGCAAAGTGCAGCACAGCGCTTCCATTTTATCCGTTTCATCCTCATACCCTCCCCTTTTGGCCCGGCGCGCATGCCGCACAGGCTTTTCTCTTCACCTGATAACACGGCACCGGGCAGGCATTTGTTGCACCTGGCCCACAAAAAAATGGCGTGCCCCGCACAGTTTTGCGGGGACGGCACAAAAAACGGGCCACAAAAGGCGCGGCTGTCAGGCACACGCCCTTCGGGGCCCACAAAGTATGCAGCCAGCCACCGCGCAGTTCTCAGCGGGAAAACGCCGGTTCTATGACAAGCGCGTTCACTGCATTTTTCCGCACGCTGGAAATGCCGTGCTCGCACGAGGCCTTGGCCGTGTACCCCTCGCTTGCAAGCACAATTTCACCGTTCGGCGCTTTCAGGCGGAAGCGGAACTGCCCCGCCTCGTCCCGATATACTTCGAATTTGGGGTTTTCCGCACTTTTCACAAGGGCCACAGTCATATCTACCAGTGCGGCAGAAGGCGCGTTTTTCTGCACGCTGGCAATGCCGGTGCGGCACGCAGCCAGCGAGGTGTAGACTTCCGAAGTGCCGATGGTCTCCCCGTTTCCCGCTTTCAGATGAAACAGATATCCGGTATCCGTCTTATACACTACGAATTTACCCATAGCACTGGGCCCCCTTCACACAGTTGAGCGGGGCAGGCGCCGCCGCCTCTTCTTGTTTCCATTATAGTGCCTCTATAACGAAAAATCAATTATTTTGTTTGTTATTTCTGTTTAATTTGTTTAACTCTATTTCAAAAGCCCCTTTCATCTTCCCACAAACAGTGTGCCGCATGCAAAATTTTCCATGCGGCATAAATGGTGCGCAAGCGGGCACCTTATCCATGCGAGGAGGGCACACCCATGCATTTTCCGCACAGAAAAAACATGCACCGCTTTTCGCAGCTTGCAAAGGGGCAAATTCGCCCCGATGCACACAAGGCGCACGAGCCGCAGGCGGCACCAGGCTTCGGCGGCGCAAAGAACATGCGCCTTTCCGGCGAAGAAAAAGAAAGCTATGCGCACTTTGGTGGGCAGAAACCGATCTGAACGCACACAGCGCACAGCTTCCCCTCCCCGCTTATGCAAAAGGGACGCGCCCAGCCGGGCGCGCCCCTTCTTTTTTATTCCTGTTTGTCTTTGTTTGTATGGCCGTTCAGCAGGCGCAGCAGGGCCTGCACGCCGCCTTCGCCCAAAGCCGCGCCCACGTTCAGGCGCACATTTTTAAAGGGAAGGTCCCGCGTGCTGGCCAGGCTGACGCGCCGGTTTACCGCGGGGTTTTTGGAAAAGCGCAGGCCGCAGCGCGCCACAACAAACGCAAGCTGCCACACGGCGCGCGCCGGTGCGCCGCGCATCTCGCCCAGGGTGGTGTCCGGCCCATAGCTGCCGCGCGCGGGCGCCTTGTTCGGGCCGGGCAGCGGCCGCCCCAGAATGGCCTCGAATGCGCCGTCCGGGAAGGCATTGCCGCGGAAATGGCCGTAAGGGCCCGAGGCGCTGTGCTCATAGGGCAAAAGAAGCGTGTCGCCCTGCACCATCAGCTCTGCCCGCAGCGGCAGCGCACGGCTGTTGGGGCCCACACACACCTCGTACGGCCCGGCCTCCACTGCAAAGCGGCCGCGGGCGGCATCCCAGCATTCAAACGATGTGCGCGGCACCATCACGCGCACCGTCTCCTCCTCCCCGGGCGCCAGTTCCACCTGGGCAAAGGCCGCCAGGGTGCGCACCGGCTGGTGCGCGCAGGAGGCCATGTGCGAAAGGTAGATTTGCGCCGTTTCGCGCCCGGCGCGCGCGCCGGTGTTCCGCACGCGGAACGAGACTTCCAGCGCCTCGTGCCGGGCCAGCTTTTCGGCCGACAGGTGCAGGCCGGAATAGGCGAAGGTTGTGTAGGAAAGGCCGTACCCGAACGGGAAGGCCACACTGGCGCCCGCTTTGTCGTAATAGCGGTAGCCAATATAGATGCTTTCGTTATAGCTTACGCTGCGCGGGCCCATGGGAAAGTGATGCCAGGCCGGCGTGTCGGAAAGACGCACAGGCCAGGTTTCCGCCAGACGGCCGCAGGGGGCCTGCAAGCCATACAAAAGCCTGCGCGCCGCCTCGCCGGCGCCCTCGCCCGCAAGGCCCAGATACAATACGGCGCCCGCGTGTTTCATCCAGCCCGTTTCCACCGCGCCGCCGGCGGCCAGCAGCACCACCACGCGCGGGTTCACCGCGGCAAGGCGGCGCAGAAGGGCAAGCTGGTTGCCCGGCAGGCGCAGGTGCGTGCGGTCGTAACCCTCTGTCTCATATAAGTCTGTCAGGCCCATGCAATACACCACCGTATGCGCCCGTTTGGCCAGGTGCACGGCGCGCGCCGCCAGCGCGGCGCTGCCTGTGCCCTGCTGCACCGAATAGCCCGGCTCGTAGCGCACCTTCTGCCCTGCCGCGCGCAAAGCCTGCAAAAGGCTTTCCGGGCGGGCGGCGTTTACAAAGCTGCTGCCCGCGCCCTGATATTTGAACGCAGGCCCGGCCAGCGCGCCAATCACGGCCACGTCCTCGCCCCTAGCCAGTGGCAGCAGGCCATTGTTTTTCAAAAGCACAGCGCTTTGGGCCGCGGCCTGCACAGCAAGCGCATGGTGCGCCGCAGGCGGCGCAGGCGGGCGGCGCACCACAGGCAGGGCATAGCGTTCTGCCGCGCACAGCACGCGCAGCGCGGCCTCGTCCACCGCTTTTTCGCTCAGCGCGCCGCTGCGCACAGCGCGCACCACCTCTGTGTCGTTGATGCCGCCAGAGGAAGGCATTTCCAAATCCAGCCCGGCGGCCACGCCCGCGGGGCGCGAGGCAACGGCGCCCCAATCGCTTACCACAAGGCCCCGAAAGCCCCATTCCTCGCGCAGGATATGCCGCAGAAGCTGCATGTGTTCGCAGGCATAGGTGCCGTTCACCTTGTTATAGCTTGCCATCACGGCGGCTGGCTTTGCGCCCTTCACCACCAGCTCAAAGGCGCGCAGGTAAATTTCGCGCAGCGCGCGCTCGTCCACCTCGGCGGAAATGCTCATGCGCTTTTCCTCCTGGTTGTTCACCGCAAAATGCTTCACGCACGCGCCCACGCCCGCCGCCTGTATGCCCTGCACCATGGCCTGCCCCAGCGCCGCCGCCAGGGTGGGGTCTTCGGAAAAGTATTCAAAATTGCGCCCGCACAGAGGGCTGCGCTTCATGTTCAGCCCGGGCCCCAGCAGAAGGCCCACGCCCTGGGCCGCAGCTTCTTCGCCCATGGCCCGCCCCACGCATTGCACCAGGTACGGGCTGAACGAGCACGCCAGTGTGCCTTCGCAGGGAAAACAGGTGGCGGGCACGCTGGCGCCGCCGTTGCGGCGGGTGTGCAGCTTATCCTCTTTGCGCACGCCGTGCGGCCCGTCTGCCATGAACAGGCTTTTCACGCCTTTTTCCGGGATGGCCTTTGTGCGCCAGAAACCGTGCCCGCTCAAAAGCGAGGCCTTTTCCTCCAGCGTCAGGGCGCGCAGCTGGCGCCAGGGCGTGCCGTATTTTCCAGGATATTTCATGAATCGAGGCCTCCTTTCCGCGGCCTTTGCCGCAGCCGCAGCCCGCGTGGCCGCGGGGAATGAAAACGGGCCGGTGCATCTTTCGCTGCCGGCCGCGCGGGGCAGGCAGCCGCTAGCCTTTCACTTTCTGCCAATAGGCCCTGGCCGCCTGCTCTGTTTTGTTATCGCCATATTCATAATACACCGTGCCGCGCAGGGCGTCCGGCAAATACTGCTGGGCCACCCAGTGGTTGGCATAGTCGTGCGGGTACAAATAGTTCTGCCCTTTTACGGCGGCATCCTCGCCGTCGAAGTGCTTGTTTTGCAGCTGGCGCGGCACCGGCCCCGCCTTGTCTGCGCGGATATCTGCCGTGGCTTTCAAAATTGCGTTGTGCGCGCTGTTGCTTTTGGGCGCTGTGGCCAGCAAAATGGCGGCCTCGGCCAGGGGAAGCTGCGCCTCTGGCATGCCAAGCTGCAGGGCGCTGTCCACACAGGCCTTTGTCACCGCCATGGCCATGGGCCAGGCAAGGCCCACATCCTCCGCCGCAATCACCAGCAGCCGCCTGCAGGCCGAAAGCATGTCGCCACCCTCTAAAATGCGCGCCAGGTAGTGCACAGCGGCGTCCGGGTCTGAGCCGCGGATGCTCTTCTGCAGGGCCGAGATGCAATCGTAGTGGCCGTCGCCGGTTTTGTCATACTGCATGGCGCCGTGCGGCGCCGCGCCCTCGGCGTCTGCAAGCGTCACAAGGCGCACGCCCTCCTGCTCGCGCGCGGCCAGCACGGCAAACTCCAAATTGCCCAGCGCCTTGCGCATGTCGCCGCCGCAGCTTTCTGCCAGCCGTTCCAGCGCGCCTTCTTCCGCGCGCACCGGCATGCCCTCGCCGGAAAGGCGGCGCAGGGCATTTTGCAGCCCCAGCAGAACGTCTTCGCTTGAAAGCGGTTTGAATTCAAACACCGCCGCGCGCGACAAAAGCGCGCCGTACACATAGAAATACGGGTTTTCCGTGGTGGAGGCAATCAGCGTGACGCTGCCGTCCTCCAGGCATTCCAAAAGGCTTTGCTGCTGCTTTTTGTTCAAATATTGAATCTCGTCCAAATACAAAAGCACGCCGCTGTGCGCGCCAAAGGTGCCCACGTCCGCCAGCACGCTTTTGATGTCCGCCGTGCCTGCGCTGGTGCCGTTCAGCTGGTGCAGCAGCATGCCGCTGTTCTTGGCAAGAATGCGCGCCACCGTGGTTTTGCCCACGCCCGGCGGGCCGTAAAATATCATGTTGGGCACGCGCGGGCCGCTTACCGCGCGGCGGAACACGCACCCCGGCGCCAGCAGATGGCGCTGGCCGCACACTTCGTCCAGCGTGCGCGGGCGCAGCCTGTCCGCCAATGGGCTGTTCATGGCCTGCTTCCTCCTTTTCTGCCAAACAATACGCCGCGTCAGGCGCCGCAGCCCGCCTCTACAGCGCCGCTGCGCCAATCGCCCAGTTTTTTGGCCGCATAGCCGGGCGCAAAGAAATAATCAATGGCATACACAAGGCTTCTGTCCCAGAAATTCCACTCGTGCACGCCGTTCCACTGCAGGCGTTTGTAATGCGCCAGCGGCAGGCGGCGCAGCGTCTCGTGCAGCGAGTCGTTCTGCATGGCAATGAAATAGGGCTCTTCGTCCTGAAAGCCGTTTGTCAGCAAAATTTTCGGCTGGCGCGCGGGCGAAAGCTGCGCCACCTGCCCCGCAAGGTAATGCAGGTTGCTTGCGGGCGGCAGGGCAAGGCCGTCGCCAAAAATGGGCGCAAACGTCTCGCGCACGCCGGGCACAGACGGGTCGCGCAGCATCAGGGCAAGGTCTACCGCGCCGGAAAAGCTGGCGCAGCCCGCCCAGATGTCCGGCCGGGAAAGGCCCAAATACAGCGCACCGTACCCGCCCATGGAAAGCCCCGCAATATAGTTCTGGCTGCGCGGGGGCGAAAGGCGGAAAATGGTGCGCAGCAAAAGCGGCAATTCTTCTGTCATGAAAGAATAATATGCCCCGCCGTACACCATGTTCTGGTAAAAGGAATTATCGCAATCTGGAATAATAAGGACAAGGCCGTTGTCTGCCGCATAGCGCGCGGCTGCCGTCATTTGCAGCCAATCTTCCCCGCAGTTGGTATAGCCGTGCAGCAGCGTCAGCACGCCCTTCACCGTGTTGCCCACCTCGGCGGGCAAATCTGTGGGAAAATACAGCTTCACCGCCACTGTCCTTTGCAAAAGCTGGCTTTTCAGCTTGCAATCAATATATGCCATGGGCAAAGCCCCTCCTTTTCGATGCATTGTGGTTTTGGCAGTTCTATTATACACCGCGCCGGGGCGGTTTGACAATGCGCAAACCGCCCGGGGCGGCCCGGGCGAGGGCCAAAACGGCCCCCGCGGCCCATCGGTCACATTGCCTGCGGAGCCGCCCCATACCGGCGTATCAGCGCGCCTGCCCATGACAGCAGCAGGCCGCACGTCTCTTCAAAACCCGCTGCGCCCGCGGCAAACGCCTGCGCGCCGCGCAAAACATCTGCGGCCTGCCCGGCCAGCGCGGCCTTCAGCTCGCGCCCTGTGCGCAGGAATGTGCCGGTTTCATAATAGTGCTGCGCGCGCAGCACGAACAACGCCGCCTTGCACAGCCCCTGCAGGGCCTTTGTGCTGCGGGCGTGCACATAGTTGTGGGCGCAGGCGTGGTAGATGCCGCATGCGCCCGAAAGCGCCGCCCGCCGCGCCGAGTGCGGCGTAAGCGCCGGGCGCAGAAAATCCAGCGTGCCGTACACGGGCACCGTGTCAAAATAGAACTGCAAAAACTCGGCTGCGTCCCAGCAGCGCAGCTCTTGTTCCCCGGCCACAAAGCCGCACACCAGGGCGCGGTGCGGCAGCCGGTCTAGCAGGGCACGGTACTGCGCCAGGTCGCAAAGCGACACCTCATCCAGCACAACCACCACATCAATGTCGCTGCCCTCGTGCGCCTCGCCCCGCGCGCGGCTGCCCTGCAGGCCCAGAAAACGCACTCTGTTGCCAAAGCAGGCCCTCATCTGCTTTTCAAAGGCCGCCAGCCAGCTTTTCATCTCCACATCCGCCATGGTTTTGCCCTCCTGTTTCTTTTTTGTGCCGCCCGTTTTTTAAGGTGGGCATTTATCATACAGCAAACGGCCCTGCCCTGCAAGGGAAAAGCAAAAAACTGCCCCGCAAAGGGCATGCGCCAATGCCCCGGGGCCCCGGCGCGCGGCAGTTTGCATTTCTTTGGCACGGGGCCCTATGCAAAGCGCCCTGTGCCGTTTCCCGCCGGGTTACCCCGGGCATTTTTGCACGGTTTGCGGGCCCGCAGGCGCGGCCTGACGCCTGTGCGCGCCTGTTTTTACCGGCCGGGCCTTGCCAAACACGGCGCCATGTGGTATGATGCGGGCAGAGTTTCAAACAGAAAGGTGTGGAAGGATGCGCAATACCCTGTAATGTGCAAAGCCGGGCAGCTTGCCCCTGGCGCCGGGCCCTGGCCCTGCGCCGCGGGCGTGCTTTGCCTGTTGCGTTTTGCACCCAACGGGGTATTGGCCGCCTTTGTGCACAGGGCGTGGGCTATGGGCCTGCCGCTGTGGGCACGGGCGGGCGCGTCCTTCTTTTTTTGCGCTGTGCGCAGGCGGCCGGGCAGGCTGCCTGCCGCAGAAAGCCGCGAAGGGCACGCACAGTGCCCCGCGGCTTTTTTGTTTTCGCATGCCGGGGCAGCGCAGCGGCGCGCTTTCCGGCAGGGCGCCTGCGCGGCAGCGGGGCCGGGCCCGAAGCGGCCCCGGGCCGCGCCTTGTAAAAAGGAGGCATGCCATATGGCTTTGGTTTTGATACAGGATCTTTCTTTTTCTTACCCCGGCGCGGCAGGGCCCGTGTTTGACGGGCTTTCCCTCTCGCTGGACACCCGCTGGCGGCTGGGCCTGGCGGGCGCGAACGGGCGCGGCAAAAGCACGCTGCTGCGCCTGCTTGCCGGGGCTCTGGCCCCCACGGCAGGGCACATTGCCATGCCCTGCACGGCCGTGCTGTTCCCCTTCTGCGTGCCAGATGGCGAAATGTGTGCGTATGAGGCCGCCGAACATCTGTTTCCTGAAACCGAGGGCTGGGCCCTTGCGCGGGAGGCCGGGCTGCTGGGTGTGGCAGAAGAGGCGCTGGGCCGGCCGCTGGCCACCCTTTCGGGCGGCGAGGCCACCAAAGTGCTGCTTGCCATGCTGTTTGCCGGGGAAGAGCGCTTTCTGCTGCTGGATGAACCCACCAACCACCTGGACGAGCCCGCGCGCGAGGCCGTGGCGGCCTACCTTGCCCGTAAGCGCGGGTTTGTTGTGGCCTCGCACGACCGCGCGCTGCTGAACGCCTGCACCACACACACGCTGTGCCTGGAGGCCAGCGGCCCGCACCTGATTGCGGGCAACTGGGCGGTATACCGCGGCGAGACAGATAAGCGCCTTGCCTTTGAACAGGCCCAAAACGACAAACTGCGCCGTGAGGCAAAGCGGCTGGACGAAGCGGCGCAGCGCGCCGCGCGGTTTGCACAAAAGGCCGAGGGCGAAAAAAAGGGCCAGCGGAATTCCGGCCTGCGGCCGGACCGCGGCTACCTTGGCCACAAAGCCGCCAAAATGATGAAGCGCGCCAAAAGCATTGAGGCGCGCAGGGCACAGGCAGCCGAGGCGCAGCGCGGCCTGCTGGCAGACAGCGACGCCGCCGAGGCGCTGAAGCTTTCGCCTCTTGCCTGCCCGCAGCCGTGCGCGGCGCGCTTTGACGGCGCGCGTGTATTCTATGACAGCGTGCAGGTGTGCGGGCCGGTAAGCTTTGCCGTGCCCGCCGGCGGGCGCGTGGCCCTGTGCGGCCCAAACGGCTGCGGGAAAACAAGCCTGCTGCACGCCGTTTTGCCGCAAAAGCCCGCGGGCCTTCGCATAGAGGGCGGCGTATGGCTGGCAGGCGGCACGCGGCTTTCCTATGTGCCGCAAACAGCCGCGGGCGTGCACGGCACGCCGCAGGCCTTCGCCCGCGCCTGCGGGCTGGAAGAAAGCCGGTTTCTGGCCATTTTGCGCAAATTTGGTTTTTCCCGTGCGCAGTTTGCCCTGCCGCTGGAGCAGGCCAGCGAGGGCCAGAAGAAAAAGGCCCTGTTGGCAAAAAGCCTGTGTGAAAGCGCACATTTGTATGTGTGGGACGAGCCGCTGAATTACCTGGACATCCCTGCGCGCGAGCAGCTGGAGGCGCTGATTTTGGAATATTCCCCCACCCTGCTGTTTACAGAACACGACACCGTGTTCCGCCAGCGCATTGCCACGCAATGCGTGCAGCTGTAACAGCGGCCGCCGCGCTTGCGGGGCATGGCCCCCGAAAGGGAAGCCCCCTTTCCGCATTTCGCACGCCCAGGGGCGCGGCCCTACAGGGCTGTGCATGCGCGGGGCGGGCACCGGCAAAAAAACAGGCGTTTGCCCGGCATATTATGGTATAATGGGCTGCAGGAACAGAACACAGCGTGCCCGGCGGAAGTTTTGCCGCGCCGCCGGGCTGGCGTGCACCCTGGGCGCGGCAGCAAAAAACGAACGCTGCGGGCCGCAGCATGCAGGCCCGCACAGAACGGAGGCATTGCCATGAACGAGACACCGCCGCGCCTGCCGCCCGAGGAGCACCGGCAGGAAAAGCACAACCCGGCCTGGGGCCGGGCCCAGCGCGCATGGCGGCGCACTGTGCTGCCCGCTTTGCTGCTGTGCGTGGCGGCAATGCCCGCCGCGCCGCTGCTTTTGGAGGGGCGGGTGGAAAACCGCCTTTTGCTTGCCCTTGCCTGCCTTGGCTGGCTGGGCGCGCTGCTGTGCCTTTTGTGCGGTGTGAATGCGCGGTGCGTGCGCCGGCATTGGGCCTGCCCGGCCTGCGGGCAGGCGCTGCCCGTGCGGTGTGCAGCCATTTGGCTTACCCCTGTGTATGCGGCCCAATGCCCGGCCTGCGGCTGCGCGCTGGAGGGCCGCCCCGAAAGCAGCGATGCGCCAGAGGATGCGCCCGTGCCGGTGCCTGCCTCGCGCCTTGCGGCCGCCGTGGGCTGGCTTACGGCGGCATATGGCCTTGTGGGCGTGCTGCTTTCCGTGCTGCTTATGCCGCAGGCGGCTGCGGGCGGCGCGGCCGCGGCCGTGCTGAACACGGTGATTTTGGCGCTGGGCATTGCTGTGGCCATGCTGGGGCGCCGCCCCCTGCCCCAGGCGGAAGACGGGCGCGGCGTGACGGTGTTCGAGACGAAAGCCCCCCTTGTGCTTGGCCTTATTTTTACTTTGCCGGGGCTGGGGGCGGCATTCTGCGCCATGTGCCTTGCCGTGGCAGACGGCGGGCTGCCCCCGTTTTTCCTGGTGGGCACCCTGAGCCTGGTTCTGCTGTGCTTTGGCCTGTGGATGGTGCTGGATTACCGCAACCGCCGCTTTGTGCGAAAAGAAGACGGCACCCTGCTTGCCTGCAATTTTCTGGGCCGTACGCGCTGTTTTCCGCCCGGCAGTGCGGCATGCGTGCGCGTGCAGCTGCCCAGCGGCAGCCTGCGCGTGCTGGACAAAGACGGAAAAAAGCTGTTTGCGTTCGAGCTGAACATGGTGAACGCCTGGCTGCTTGCCGGGGCGCTGGAGGACGCGGGCGCCGCCGTATCGCTTAGCCCGGGGCCGGGTGCGGACGGCATGCTGGCCGGCGGGGAGGGCAGCCCGGCTGTGCTGGACATGGACGAACGGGAAGAAACCTGGCAGCACCGCCATGTGCGGGCCATCTGCACCGGCGCCTGGGTGCTGGCGCTGGCCGTGTGCGCAGCGTGCGCCGTGCTGTTCTTTGTTCTGCTTCCCGTTTGGGGCATCCGAACCGTCTTTCTTCTGATTGCGGTTTCGCCGCTGCTGATCTACGGCTACTGGTTTGCCTTTCCGCAGGTGCTTTTGTGGGGCGAAAAGCCGCGCTATGCCACAGCGGAATGGAAGAAAAAGCACGCCAGCGTGCCGTTCGTGCTGCTGTTTCTCGAGCTGTTCCTCGCCATGGTGTTCACCGCCGCCACCTCGGTTCTGGCAGTGGCAGACCCCGGGCGCATGTTCTGCCTGTGCGCGCTGATAGGCGCCGCTTTGCTGGGCGTGTGCGTGCTGCGCATTCCGCGCCGCCTGCGCAATGCCGGGGCCGTTCTCTCGCTTGTGTGCTGTGTGCTGCTGTTGTGCTGGCCGCTGGGCTATGCGTTGAACCTGGCCTGCGCCGGCCCCACGCGCCATTACGAGGCGCAGGTGGTGCAGCAAAGGGTCACCTTCGATGAAGATGACGGCGAGGACAGCGAGCCGGATTACCTTCTCACCGTGCTTCTGCAGGACGGCAGAGCGCAGGAAGTGGACGTGCCCGCCTCCATCTACACCCTGGCCCAGGCGGGCCAGCCGCTGCGCGTGTGCGAGCGAAGCGGCATTTTCGGCATACGCCTGATAGATGTTCACAAATAAGCGCTTTTCCGCCCGCAGAAAAGGCGGGGCGCGCCCCAAAGAAAGGAAGAAAGCAACATGCAGCCACGCCGCATCGAGATGGCCACTTACCCCAGAAAGAAACACTTCGATTACTTTCGCGCCATGGCATACCCCTATGTGGGCGCCACGGTAAAAGCAGACATCACCGATTTTACAAAGGCCGTCAAGCGCGAGGGGCTGCCATTTTTTCTGAGCTTCTGCTACTGCGCCGCAAGGGCCGCAAACGATGTGCCCGAATTCCGCCAGCGCATCGAAGGGGACGGCATTGCAGAATTTGCCCACTGCCCCATTTCGCACACCGTTGCGCTGGAAGACGGCACCTATTGCTACTGCACACTGCGCAGCGACATGCCGTTTGAGGAATACCTGCCCCGCGCCGTGCAGGCGCAGCAGGCCGCACAGCAGGCACGCTGTGTAGAGGACGGCGAAGAAGAGGCCGGCAGCCTTATTTTTATTTCCACGCTGCCGTGGTTTTCCTACGAAAGCCTGATTCAGCCTGTGCCCGCCCCGGCAGACAGCAACCCCCGCATCACCTGGGGCCGCTATACCCGGGAAGGCGGGCGCGTGCGCATGCCGGTGACAGCGCTGTGCCACCATGCCCTGGTGGACGGGCTGCATCTCGCCCGCTTTTACGAAGCGCTGGAGGCGCACTGCCGCGGGCTTTTGTAAACGCCCTGTTTTGCATAAAGACAACTTTCTTTCTCCTTTCGAACCGCTCTGAAGAAGCGGGCAGCACGCAAAAAGCTTCTCTGATATTGTTTTATAGTTCCCTCCGTCAGGGGCTGCTGTGAACAGGATAAATTGCACACATGCGCAGACGTTATTGGGATAAATCAAGAAAATGCTGACAGCAGGAAACACAGCGAAAAGCTGGCTGAACCCCTCACAGGGGGTAAAGAGAAACATATAGAGAAAAGGCTGCTCAAACAAAAAAGAGGGATGTAGGGCAGACCGTCGGCAGTCACCGCATTATACCCGAAAGCATGCTCAATCAAAAATGCGGCCCCCAAAGATATTGCTGCCGCGCAGTTTTGCGAAATCGGCCGGTTGCACATAAAAAATGCGTTGCTGTGGGCTTTCCTGTGCTCAACAGAAATGAAGTGAGCGCAGAAGGAAAGCATGCAGTTACTTGCCGGCGCAAATCATCCTCTTTTTCGAGGCCAACGAAATACTTGGCCGTTATGCTTCTATATCCGCAAGTGTATCAAAAGAAAGCAGAAGCGGCGCCGCTGACGCGGCGCCGCTTCTGCTAAAGCCCAATCTTCCTGCACGCACAAAGGCCTTTTTGTGCTTCCTGCACAATCCAGAGGCGTTCATTCTCAAAGCGAAAGGGAGCTTTTATTTCTCATATCCGTACTATTCAGCGTACTGGAACAGGCTCCACACATTGCGTTTGTCCACATCGTACGGGTCCGCGAAGTAGCTTGCGTCCGTAAGCTCCTGGCTGTATACGCCCTGGTAACCGTTAGCGAGCATCACTTCCAGATCCTTTTGCAAATTGCGGTTGCCCTCGCCCCACACAAGATGGCCGTAGGGGTTCCCGTCCACAAAATGGGCGTGGATGATATTCTCGGTGCCGAACACATCGAACCACTCCTGAATGCTCTCGCCGGACACCGCCATGGCCGTGAGGTCCACCATGGCTTTGAAGCGTGGATGATTCACCATGTCAAATAGCGTTTTCACCTTGCCCAGCGTCTCGCCAATCAGTGATTCCTGCGGGCGCAGCGACTCGCACGCGATATACATGTCGTATTCCTCAGCCACTTCGCACAGGCGGCTGTGCATCTCGGCCGCGCGCTTGATGCCATCGTCAAACGGTTCGTTCCAGTAGCCCCATCCGGAATTGGCCATCAGAATTTTTGCGCCCAGCTCCGCGCCCATGCGAATACCGTTTGCAAAATACTGGAAGCTGCGCTCGAACTGTTCTTTTTCCGGCGCGCCGTACTGATAGGCAAATTCACAGTTTTCCGGCGTAATTACCGGGCACTGAATGTGCCTGTCCGCTAGCATGCGGCGGATGGGTCGCGTATCTTCAAAACCCCTGTGGTCCAGCCATAGGCCGGGGTGCCCGGCCAGCAATTCCACCTTGGTGACGCCCAGCTTTTCCAGGCTGTTCAGGCAGTATTCCAGTGAATAATAGGCATAATGGATATTGAAAGCACAAATCTGGTCTTTCCGAATCAATTTCATCGCGTTATCCCTCCTTGTGCCCTCAGGCAAAGTGGCCGCGAAGCGCCGCTATGTTGCGCGCATCGGCAGCCATGGGGTCATCATAATAGCCCCAGTCATTCACTTCCAGTGCCAATGGGCCGTCGTATCCGTTGCGCTGCAACACGCCCAGCACATCATCCAGCGGGACGATGCCGTCACCCCATACAAGGTGGCCACCTGGCCTGCCGTCCGTCAACTGCACCAGCGCGATGTCACTGCCCAGCGCTTCGAACCAGTCGCCTGCCGTTTCATAGCTGGCGTTGGCGTTACACACGTCCAGCGCCGCCTTCACATTGGGATGCGCCACCTGCTGCAGCAGCCCGCACACGCCTCCCAGTGTGGTGGCAATGTTGGATTCTCCCTGTGCCGCCGCTTTCAGTGCCAGCGTCACGCTGTGCTGTGCCGCCACGGCGCCCAGCCGCTTGAGCATTTGCACCGCATGCTGCTGCGCTTGGACTTCGGACATATCTTTCGCTCCGCCGCCGCAGTTCACAAGCATCACGCGCGCGCCCAACTCCTGCGTCAGCAGAATGGCTTGCGTAAAGTAACCCAATGCCTTTTCGCGCGCCGTTTCGTTCCAACTGTTGATAAAATACTGATACAGTGTGCACTCTGGGGCCAGCACGCGGATGGAAAGCCCGTACTCCCCCGCCAGGGCCAGCAGAGCTGTGGCGTCCGGACGGCTTTCATCATCCAGCAACAGGTGCGGCGCACCGGCCCATAGGCAGATTTCACGAATGCCAAGCTTCTGCTGTGTGGAAAAGAAATCCCGCAGGGAATAGTGCACATAGTGGCGGTTCATGGCCGCCAGCTGGTTCCATTGTAAAAGCGCCATTGCCTTTCTAGCTCCTTTCCCGCTTCAAGCCCTTACGCGCAACGGTTTTCCTGGCAGCCGCCACAATGTCCAAAGCCGTCAGGCCAAACTTCTTTTGCAGATAAGGAATATCGCCCACTTCGCCGAATTTGTCCTGCACACCCACCATTTCCATGGGAACCGGGCATTTTCTGGCAAGGCGGGAAGCCACCATTGAGCCAAGCCCGCCGATCACCGTCTGATTTTCAGCCGTCACCACTGCGCCCGTCTTTTCCGCCCATTCGGCAAGGCATTCTTCGTCCAGCGGCTTGATGGTGAAACAGTCGATTACTGCTGCGGAAATGCCCTCGCGCGCCAAAACCTCGGCTGCGTTCAGTGCCTCGGCCAACATAATGCCGCAGGCCACCAGCGTCACGTCTGTGCCCTCGCGCAGCACGTTGGCCTTACCCACTGTAAAATCGGTTCCCTCTTCGTAAATCTGAGGCACCAGCTTGCGCGCACAGCGCAGATACACGTTGCCGTACTTGTCAAACAGTTGCGGCACCACGCCGGCCAAGGCCACTGGGTCTGCCGGTTCTACCACCGTCATACCCGGCACGGCCACCATGATGCTGACATCCTCCATGGCCATATGCGTGCCGCCGTTCGAAGCGGCAGTGATGCCCGCGTCGCCACCGAAAATTTTGACGTTGGCGCCGGCAAACCCACAGGATATCACCACCTGGTCGTACACGCGGCGCGAGGCAAACGTGGCAAACGCGTTAAATGTGGGGATCATGCCCATCAAGGACATGCCGGAGGCCATGGTGACGGCGTTTGCCTCCTGAATGCCGCAGTTGATGGAGCGCTCGGGAAACTCCTGACGAAACGGCTCCATCCCCATAGAAGAGCACACGTCCGCCTCCACCGACACGATAGCCGGGTTTTTGCGAGCCAGTTCCATCACCGCCCGGCAGTATGCATCGCGCATGCAGATGCTGCTGGGTGCGCGCGTTTGTGTCAACCTGATCATATTGCAGCCCCTCCTCCCGGCAGAAGGCCGGCGGCCAGCCGGCGCTCTATTTCATCAATGGCGCTTTGCGCCATTGCGGCGTCAAAGTCGATCCAGTGGTTGTCAAACGTCTCTTCGGCAAAATTGCAGCCGCAGCCTTTGACGGAATCCAGCAAAAGCACACTGGGGCGCACATGGTCGCCGCACGCGCAGATCTCGGTCAGGCACGTTGCGATCTGGGCCACATCATCGCCCTGCGCCTGGTACACTTCAAAGCCGAATGCGCGGAACTTGCCCGGCACGTCAAAGGCACAGCACACGTCATCCACAAGGCCGTCCAGTTGCTTTTTGTTCATATCCGCAATCAGCACAAAGCGGCCCAGTTTCTGGTGTGCTGCAAACTGCACGGCCTCCCACACCTGGCCCTCCTGCATCTCGCCGTCGCCTACGATGGCGTACGTCATACAGGGGTTGTTCTGCAGGCGTGCCGCCATGGCAAAGCCGCACGCCACCGAGATGCCCTGCCCCAGGGAACCCGCGCTTGCGTCCACGCCCGGCGTCAAAAGCCGGCTGCAGTGGCTGGGCAGCATGGTGCCATTCTGATTCATGGTGAGAAGTTTCTCCTTTGGGAAAAAGCCGCGTTCTGCCAGCGCAGCGTACAGCGCCGGGCCGCAGTGGCCTTTCGACATCACCAGCCTGTCGCGTTGGGGCCAGTTTGGTTTTTGGGGGTCCACGCGCATCAGCCCGCCATACAGCACCGCCAGCGTGTCGGCAATGGACATGCTGCCACCGATATGCCCGCCGCCGAACGCTTCCAGTTGGCGAATCACGTCAATGCGGATATCCGCCGCCAGCCGGCGCATTTGTTGCAGTTCCATCCGTGTTCTCCTTTCCGCCTCATCAGTGGCATTCGCCGCTGGTTCCTTCGTACATGGCCTTCATGAACTGACGCGCCTGTTCCATGCTCATTTCACGTGGGTTCTTTTTGCGGTAGTTTTCATCGTGCAATTCGTGTGCAAACACGTCGATATCCTCTTGTTTCATGCCTGCCTCACGCAGGCTTGCCGGCATACCCACGCGCACCACCAAATCACGGAACGCTTTCAGCACTTCCTCCTTGGGCACCTGTTTGCCGAACAGCACTTTGCCGTACTGCACCAGCACAGCGTCCAGATACGCACTGTTGTATTCCAGCGTATACGGCAGTGTGATGCCGCAGCCCATACCATGCGGAAGGCCCAAATGCTTTGTGAGGATGTAAGACATGCTGTGCGCATACAGCCCGCCACCCTGGATATAGGCCATCATGCCAAGCACGGCGGCAAAACTCATGTAATAACGTGCCTCCAAATTCTGCGGCTCGCGCACAGCCACCGGCAGCCAGTGGAACACAAGCTCCACACACCGCTCGGATAAAGCCATGGAATACGGGTTTGCCATGTTGGCGCCGCATACGCCCTCCACGCCATGCGTCAGTGCGTCCAGGCCCGTGGCCGCCGTAATGCGCGGCGACATGGTGGCTGTCAGCAACGGGTCCACAATGGCCACCGTGCCGTACACACAGGGGTGGTCTACAAAGAACTTGTCGCCATTGTCACTGATGACAATAAAGGGGCTGATCTCGCTGCCCGCGCCGGACGTGGTGGGCAGCAAAATAGTAGGCAGCCCCTCTGTGCACAGGCTTTCATCGCGCATCAGTGTCATGGGGTCATACGCACTGGTGGCAAACAGCGCTGTCATTTTGGCCGTATCCAGCGCGCTGCCGCCACCAAGGCCAACCACCAGTGTATACGGCTTTGCCTTCACCGCTTTGGCCGCAAGCAGCATGCCCTCCACCTTCGGTTCCGGCAGGATATCGGTGAACATGTCCGTTTCAAGGCCGGCCTGCTCCAGCAGCGCCTGCAGTTTCTGCGCCACACCCAGTCTCTTCATGGACGGCGTGGCCATCAGCAGAACAGGGCCAGTTTCCACCAGCGTCTTTGCCACCTGCCCTACTTTCTCAGAACTTCCCAACCCCAGCCGGAGGTGCCCCTGCGGCTTGCATCCCTGGAACGTCATGATAATCTCCTGCTGCAATTTCTGCGGAAGCTGCTTTGTGTCGATATCCATGTTCAAAACCTGCCTTTCGCTTTACCCTTGTTCCAAACGTAACATTACGTTACGTTTTCTTTTTTTATTATATTCTGGAATTTCCATGTCCCGCAATATGGTTTATCCCAAGCGGCCTCTAAATTTTCAGGATAAAATTTATGCACAATCGCCAGTTTCCATCCCATAATACATTTCAAAAAAAATGAAAACCGGTTCGGTAAAGCAGAGCTTTCGATATCTATCAATGAGCCGGGATCTGTATGACAATGTAATGGCATAAAACTTCTTCTCTATTCACAAAACAAAGTGCATTTACCGGCACGAACCGGTCTCTTTGCCAGCATTACCGGGATGCTCTATATCCGCTTTTGTAACACCATAGGGTATCCATATCAAAACAGGAGTGACGCTGCTGACGCTGCGTCACTCCTGCTAAAACTGAATATTATTACACCAGGAACCTTCTCTGCGCTGACCGTGCGGTCCAAGGCGGTTCCATTCCATCCATCATATCTTTCACGCTGTATATTTGCACGGGCCCGGCTATATTACCACTGCGGTGCCGCTTGCCGACACCATCAGCATGCCGTTGTTCGAGCCCAGCACCTCATAGTCTACGTCCACGCCCACCACGGCGTTGGCGCCAAGGGCGGCAGCGCGCCGTTCCAACTCTGCCAGGGCCTCTTCGCGTGCGCCAATCAGCTCTTCCTCATAGCTGCCAGAGCGGCCGCCGAAAAAATTGGTGAAGCCCGCGGCCATATCTTTCAGGGCATCTACCCCGGCCACCACTTCGCCGAACACAATGCCCTTATATTCTTGAATGGCGCGCCCCTCTATTGTGGATGTCGTTGTCAAAAGCATCTGCCGTGCCCTCCTCTCTCTGCCTGCCGCGCCCTTTATTCGTACAGCGGGAACCGCGCCGTCAGGGCCTGCACAGCCTCCAGCGTGCGCTGCTTTGTCTCTTCAAAGCGGAACACAGTGTCTGCAATGCAGCGGGCAATTGCCTCCATCTCTGCCTCGCCCATGCCGCGCGTGGTGACAGCGGGCGTGCCAATGCGCAGGCCAGAGGTGACAAAGGGCGAGGCCGGGTCGTTCGGCACTGTGTTTTTGTTGGCCGTGATGCGCACTTCGTCCAGGCGGGCCTCCAGCTCTTTGCCTGTCACGCCGGTGCCCCGCAGGTCCACCGTCATCAGGTGGTTGTCTGTGCCGCCGCTGACAAGGGCAAGGCCCTCGCGCACAAGGGCGGCGGCCAGCGCCTTTGCATTTGCCACAATGCGCTGCTGGTATTCTTTAAACTCTGGCCGCAGCGCCTCGCCCAGCGCCACCGCTTTGGCGGCGATGATGTGTTCCAGCGGGCCGCCCTGCGTGCCGGGGAAAATGGCTTTGTCAATGGCTTTGGCATATTCCTCTTTGCACAAAATCATGCCGCCGCGCGGGCCGCGCAGCGTTTTGTGCGTGGTGGTGGTGACAACGTCTGCATACGGCACAGGGCTGGGGTGAAGGCCCGCGGCCACAAGCCCCGCAATGTGGGCCATATCCACCATATACAGCGCGCCGTTCTCTTTCGCAATGCGGCCAATGCGCTCGAAATCAATGGTGCGGGCATAGGCCGAGGCGCCTGCCACAATCAGTTTGGGGTGATGCTCGCGCGCTTTGCGGGCCAGGTCCTCATAATCCAGATACCCGTTTTCATCCACGCCATAGGGCACAAAGCGGTAGTTTTTGCCGCTCATGTTCACGGGGCTGCCGTGCGTGAGATGGCCGCCGTTCGAAAGGTCCATGCCCAGCACGGTATCGCCCACATTCAAAAGCGCAAAGTACACAGCCAGGTTGGCCTGTGCGCCCGAGTGGGGCTGCACGTTGGCATGCTGCGCGCCGAACAGGCGGCAGGCGCGCTCGCGCGCGATGTTTTCCACTTCATCCACCCAGGCGCAGCCGCCATAATAGCGGTGGCCGGGGTAGCCCTCGGCATATTTGTTCGTCAGCACGCTGCCCATGGCGGCCAGCACGGCGGGCGATACCACGTTTTCCGAGGCAATCAGTTCAATGTTCTGGCGCTGGCGGCAAAGCTCGCCCTGCATGGCCCGCGCAACCTGCGGGTCGCTTTCGGCCACAAAGCCGATGGTGTCCAACATATCCGCGTACATGTGCATCCTCCATATCTTGTGGTTTTTTCGGTTCTTCCATCAGTATACAACGAAATGCGGTTGTGCACAAGCGCTGTTTGTGCTATGATGAAAACGGCTGTTTTGGGGCGGTTTTGAGGAGGTTTTGCCACATGAGAACGAAACAGGACACTTTGCAGATTGTGCAAAGGCTGAAAGAGGAATATCCCCTGGCAGAGTGCACGCTGGATTATGCCAGCGCCTGGCAGCTGCTGGTGAGCGTGCGGCTGGCTGCCCAGTGCACCGATGCGCGCGTGAATATTGTGACGGAAGAGCTGTTTGCCAAATATCCCACGCTGGAGGCGCTGGCCGCCGCCGGGGCGGATAACATTGAGGCCATTGTGCGCCCGTGCGGGCTGGGGCGCTCGAAAGCGCGGGACCTTGCCGCCATGAGCAACATGCTGCTGAATGAATTTGGCGGCAAAGTGCCCCAGGCCATGGAAGACCTTTTGCGGCTGCCCGGCGTGGGGCGCAAAAGCGCCAACCTGGTGCGCGGCGATGTGTTTGGCCTGCCTGCCGTGGTGGCAGACACGCACTGCATCCGCCTTTCGAACCGCCTGGGCTTTGTGAAAGACACCAAAGACCCCGTAAAGGTGGAAAAGGCCCTGGTGAAGGTGCTGCCGCCGGAGGAATCGAACGATTTCTGCCACCGGTGCGTGCTGCACGGGCGCGCTGTGTGCACGGCGCGCAAGCCATATTGCGAGCGCTGCTGCCTTGCGCAGCTTTGCCCCACGGGCAAAAAAGCCCTTGCGGGCGCCGGGTGCTGAGGGGGCGCGCAGTATGACACAGCAGGAACAGGCGCCCGAGGGCCGAAGGCCGGCGGCCGAAAACAGTTTTCGCCGCGGCTTTCTGGACGGCGTGCCCATCGGGCTTGGTTATTTTTCCGTCTCCATTGCGTTCGGCATTCTGTGCGCGGTAAACGGCATGGATATTCGCGCCACCGTGCTGATCAGCATGACGAACCTCACCAGCGCCGGGCAGCTTGCGGGCGCGGGCGTCATTTTCGGCGGCGGCACGCTGCTGGAAATGGCCCTGACGCAGCTTGTCATCAACCTGCGCTATGCGCTGATGAGCATTTCGCTTTCTCAAAAGCTGCACAAAAGCGTGCGTTTTGCCGACAGGCTGTGGGTAAGCTTTTTTATCACAGACGAAATTTTTGCCGTGTCTGCCTCCAAGCCGGGTGAAGTGGGCAGGCGCTATTTTATGGGCGTTGCCATTGTGCCCTACCTTGGCTGGGCGCTGGGCACCCTGGCGGGGGCTGTGGCCGGCGGGCTGCTGCCCCAAAGTGTGCAAAGCGCCATGGGCGTGGCGCTGTATGGCATGTTTGTGGCCATTGTGGTGCCCGCGGCCAAGGCGCACCGCCCCGTGCTGGGCGTGGCGGTGCTGGCGGCTGCGTTTAGCTGCCTTGTGCGGTATGTGCCGTTTCTGCACGCGCACATCTCTTCGGGCTTTTCCATCATTTTGTGCACCGTGTGCGCGGCGCTGGTGTTCGCATGGCTGGCGCCTGTGAAGGAAAAGGAGGTGCTGGCATGACGGTGCAGATGCTGTGCTATATTGCCGTGATGGCGGGCACCACTTATCTCATTCGCGCGCTGCCCATGCTTTTGGTGCGCAAAAAAATAAAAAACCGCTTTGTGCAAAGCTTTCTTTACTATGTGCCCTATGCCGTGCTGGCGGCCATGACGGTGCCCGCCATTTTGGAAAGCACGGCCAGCGCCGTTTCGGCTATGGCGGGCCTTCTGGTGGCGGTGCTTTTGTCTTACCTGGGCGCCGGGCTTCTTCCCGTGGCGCTGGCGGCCTGCGGGGCGGTGTTCTGCGCCGAATGGCTGCTGGGCATTTGGCGGTAAGCTGCCCTGCTGCGCAGGCCTGCCCATATTGTTGGGGGGCAGCACTTTGCCCTTGACAAGAAACGCACGGCGCGTATAATGGGGAATGGACATAAAAACAGGGGGGCCGAAAGGCTTAGATTTGGCTGCCGTACGCGGGGCCATAGACCCTTCTTACCTGATCCGGGTAATGCCGGCGTAGGGAGTTTTTGCATAAAACAGCAAAGCTCAGCGTGCGCCGTGTGGTTTTTGTGCCACACGGCGCACGTTTTTGGTTTTTGTGTCACACCATTTTGAAAGGGGTATTTCCCATGACGACAAAAACACACGCAAGAACACGCACCCTTGTGGAAGGCGCACTGATGATTGCGCTTAGCACCGTGCTCAGCTACTTTCCCATTTACGAGCTGCCGCACGGCGGCTCTGTCACCTTTGTGAGCATGCTGCCCATTATTCTGATGAGCCTGCGCCACGGCCCAAAGTGGGGCCTGTTCACGGCCTTTGTGCACAGCCTCATCCAGCTGTTTCTCGGCCTGAAAAACCTCACCTACTGCCAGACGCTGGGCGCGCAAATTGGATGCGTGCTGCTGGATTATGTGCTGGCCTTCACCGTGCTGGGCCTGGCCTGGTACATTGCCCGGCCGTTTCCCTCTTCAAAGGTTGGCCGTGCCGTTGGCGCCGGCGTAAGCACATTTGTGGTGTGTGTGCTGCGCTATGTGTGCAGCGTGCTCTCGGGCTATGTGGTGTGGAAAGACTACGATTATGCCTTTGATTGGATGACCAATTTCGGCTGGGGCCAGGCCATTGAGGGCATGGCGGAAAACGCGCTGTGCTGGCTGTACAGCATTGTATACAACGCCACATATATGATTCCGGAGGCCCTCTTCACCGTGGCAGCCGCCGTGGTGCTGATGCTGGCAGCCCCCAAGCTGTTTGACGCGCGGGCAAAATTGTAATGAGTTAAGACATTTGGGCAAAACTGCCAAGAAACACGGCGCAAAGTTCTATGGCTTCGCGCCATGTTTTTTGTGCGCCGCCGTGCGGTTTGTGCTATGATAAAGGTAAAGAAAGTGCGCGGCTGGCGCACGCCTTCCGTGCCGTTGCTGCAAAGGAGGTTTTAGTATGGCGCACCCTGTCATTTGCATTGGCCGCCAGTTCGGCTCTGGCGGGCGGGAAATTGGCCTTGCCGTGTCACAGAAAATGGGCATTCCCTTTTATGACAAGGAAATTTTGAAAAAGGCCGCGCAGGACAGCGGCATCTCGCAAGAGCTGTTCGAGCGTGCAGACGAGCGCCCCTCCACCAGCTTTCTGTACACGCTCAGCATCGGGGCGGCGCCCGCCTTTGCCAGCTATGACGATTACCTCACAGACGACAAACTGTTTGTGTTCCAGTCGAACACCATCCGCGAGCTGGCAAAGCAGGGCCCCTGTGTGTTCATTGGCCGCTGTGCCGATTATGTGCTGCGCCAGCAGCCGGGCATGCTCAGCGTGTTCATCCATGCCCCGCTGGAACAGCGCGTGCTTCGCGTGGCGCGGCTGTACAACATTGACGAGGACAAAGCGCGCGCCCGCATTCGCAAAACAGACAAAACGCGCGCCAACTATTACAACTATTATGCCGACGGCGATTGGGGCCGTGCAGACCGGTATGACATTGCCCTGAACACCGGCAAACTGCCCATCCCCATAGCGGCCCAGCTTCTGGCAGATGCGGCAAAGCTTGTAAAATAGCGTTTGGCTTTTCTCTGTCACCTCCCTAGCCGCCGGCCCCCTCTCCGGCGGCATGACCAAAACGCCCCTGCGCTGCAAGGCGCAGGGGCGTTTTTCTGCCCGCGGCTTTTCACGACGGCACGGCCGCACCTGCGGCCGCGGGCCCGGCCGTGGGCGCGGGCACAGGCTGCGGGCCGCAGGCCTCCACACAAATATCCCCGCCGTGCACCGCCACCCGGGCCGGGGCGCCGGGCGGCTCCAGCAGGGCCAGGGGCTCCAGCACGCGGGTGCGCACCAGGCGCCGCAGCGCACGGGCACCCAGTTCCGGCTTCGCCAGGGCGGCCAGGGCGCCGGGCACCGGCGGCTCGTAGGAAAGGCTTATGCCCGCCTCGCGCAGCTGGGCACAGGTTTCGTCCAGTTCGCGCTGTGCAATGCGCTCCAGGGTGCCGGCAGAAAGCGGGCCGAACACCACGCACTCATCCAAACGCGCCAAAAGCTCGGGCGAAAAATGCCCGCGCGCGCTTTGCAGCGCATCGTGCCGGGCAAACAGCGCCTGGCCCGCGCCAAAGCCGGTGGGGCGCGCCGCGCCGCCCAGCGCCCTGGCGCCCAGGTTTGAGGTGAGCACCACCAGCGCCGTGCGGAAACTGACGCGGCGGCCAAGGCCGTCCGTCAGCTCGCCCTCTTCCAAAACCTGCAAAAGCAGGTGCATCACGTCCGGGTGTGCCTTTTCCACCTCGTCCAGCAGCACCACGCAGTGCGGGCGCTCACGCACGGCGCGGGTAAGCTGGCCGCCCTCCTCGTGGCCCACATAGCCCGGCGGCGCGCCCACAAGGCGGGCCGCCGCCTGCTTTTCCATATACTCGCTCATGTCAAAGCGCAAAAGCGCCTGCGGCCCGCCAAAGCATTCCCGGGCAACGGCCTTGGCCAGCGCCGTTTTTCCCACGCCCGTAGGCCCCAAAAACAAAAACGAGGCCATGGGCCGCCGTGCGCTTTCCGGAAACAGCCGTGCACGCCGCATAGCGCCCGCCACAGTGTGCACTGCTTCCTCCTGCCCTATAATATGCCGGCAAAGCGCCTGTTCCAAGCCATCCAGCCGCTCGTCCCGGCTGCGGCACAGCAGGGCTGCGGGCACGCCGCTGTGCCGTGACACAGCGGCGGCCACATCGGCCCGGCCCACGGCGGGCGGGCACCGCTCTTCCATTTTTACCGATGCACATGCCTCATCCAGCGCATCAATGGCCTTATCTGGCAGAAACCGGCCGGGCATGTAGGTGGCCGTAAGCTCCACCGCAGCCTCCAGCGCCTGCGGCTCAATGCACACGCCATGGTAGCTTTCATAGCGCGGCGCAAGGCCCTGCAAAATGGCCAGCGCCGCCGTGCGGCTGGGCTCTTCCACGGGCACGGCCTCAAAACGCCGCGCCATGGCGGCGTCCTTTTCAATGTGCCTGGCATATTCCTCGCGCGTGGTGGCGCCAATGACCTGCACCTCGCCGCGCGCCAGGATGGGCTTGAGGATACTGGCCGCATCCACGCCGCCCTCCGACGCGCCCGCGCCCATGATGGAATGCACCTCATCCAGAAACAGGATGGCGCTGCCCGCCTGCCGCACCTCGGCCAGGACATCATGCAGGCGCTGCTCAAAATCGCCCCGGTATTTGGTGCCCGCCACAAGGCTGCCAATATCCAGTGAAAGCACGCTTTTCCCGCACAGGCGCGCGGGGGCCCGCCCCTCTGCAATGCGCAGCGCAAGCCCTTCCACCACAGCCGTTTTGCCCACGCCCGCCTCGCCCACAAGGCAGGGGGCGTTTTTTCGCCGGCGCAGCAGGATGCGCTCGACAGCTTCTATCTCTTCCTCCCGGCAGAACACGGGGTCCAGCCTGCCCTCGCGGGCAAGCTGGGTGAGGTCTTGCCCATAGCGCAGGGCATTTTTCGGCGCGGGCGGGGCTGCGTGCGCCGCTGCGGGCTTCCACAGCGGCGCCTTGGCGCGGCGGCCGCATTCGGCGGCCTCGGCCTTGGCGTCCAGGCCCAGCTGTTCCATCATCTGGCGGGCGGTGCATTCCTGCTGCAGAAAGGCCGCCAGCAGATGCAGCGGGCCGGCCTTTTCCTCCCCGGCCGCCTGGGCCGTGCGCACAGCCTCATCCATGGCGGCGCGCAGCTCGGCATTCACCGTGCCGGGCCACAGGTAACAGGGCGTATTCTGCCCTTTCTCTTCGCAAATCAGACGCGCCAGGCGAAACCCGTATATTTTTCTGGATAACAGAAACGCCGCCGCCTCGCCCTCATCTTCGCGCAGGATGGCAAGCAGGCAATGCTCTGTGCCGGCCGCGGCGTGGCCAAAGGAGGCCGCCGTGCTAACGGCCTCGTTCAGCACCCGGCGCGCGGCTTTATCAAACCCTTTGAATCGGTATAACAACGTCTTCTCCCCTTTCCCTGTGCAAGTATGGCCTGGGCGGGCAAGGGGCATGCACAAAGGCGTTTTCTTCCAGCCGCGCCGCATCAAAAAGGCCCGGCAATCCGTCCATGGATTGCCGGGCCTTTTTGAAATGCGTGGCTTTGGTAGATTCTGTTTTACTGGGCCAGGGCTTCTTCCAGCGCCTGGGCAATCTGGTCCGGGCAGGAAGTGGGCCTGTTGCCGCAGGTGGTGCCGCGCATACGGCCAATGGCGTCCTGCGCCTTCATGCCCTTTAACAGCGAGCAGATGCCCTTCAGGTTGCCGTTGCAGCCGCCCAGCACCTCCACATTTTCAATGGTGCCGTCTTCTGCAAGCGTCACCGTGGTGGAAAGGGAGCACACTCCCCTGTTCTTTCTCTGATATGTCATGGTTCTTCCCTCCGCGCAACTCAAAATGCTGGTTTTTATTTTAGCACAATGCGCGTGGAAAAACACCGCCCTTTTGCAGGATTTGGCGAACAAGCCAGAATCATGCCGGCGGGCACTAAAAAAATTGTGCATCAGCCCACACCGGCTGCCCCCACATGCCTCAGGCCCCTTCGCCCTGCGGCGCGCCGCCGCGGCTTTGTGCCAGCGCCTCGATGCGCGCCAGCATCTCGTCCCGGGTTGTCATGGCGCCCAGCGGCGTGGGCTTTGACATGTGCATGCCGTGAAAATCTGTGCCGCCTGTCACAATCAGCCCATACTGCCGCGCCAGCTCGTGCAAGGCGGCCTTGTCCTGCGGGGTGTTGCGCGGGTGGTCAATCTCCACCCCGTCAATGGCCCCCTGTGCGGCAAGCTGGGCCGCAAGCTCCATGCTGCTGTACACGCTGGGGTGCGCCAGCACCACTACGCCGCCTGTGCCGCGCGCCAGTTCCAGCACGGCCTGCACGGGCTCGTAGGCCGGGTCGTGCAGCACGCGCCCGCGGCCCGCGCCGAACAGCTCGCGGTACAGCTCTTTATAAATCCCGTCTGTGTATCCATATTCAAACAGCAGGCGGATGAGGTGTGTTTTGTAGGTGACGCCGCTGCGCCGGGAAAACGCCTTTGCCTCTTCCCGGCAGAACTGCGGGTATAAGGCCTCCAGCTCTTCCATGCTTTTTTCTGTGGCCGCGTTGCGCCGCGCCGCCATCAGGGCACAGAACTCCTTCAGCGCCGGCGTCAGCTTGGGCCAGTAACATAAAAGGTGCACCCGGCGCCCGCGCGCAACATCAAAGCCCGTCAGTTCCACTGCCGGAATCATGCGCACCCCCTGCACCACAGGGTGCCCATATGCATATTCGGCGCTGAGCGTGGTGTCATGGTCCGACACGGCCAGGTGCGTCAGCCCGGCCCGCGCCGCCAGCTTTGGCAGCAGCTCAATGTCGCTGGAACCATCTGAAAAATTGGTGTGTGTATGCAGGTCGCCCGGCATAAAAAGGCCTCCTCTGTGCTTGGCCCTGCCCGCCCGGGCACACGCGCCGCGCCGGGGCAGGCAGGCTTTCTTTTATGTGGATTGTACCACTGCACGCAGCCCTTTTTCAAGTGCCAGGGGCCTTAGAACTGTGCCCCGGCCAGGAAGTCGTCCAGGATGCCGGGCACATGGCACGCCTCACAATCGTTTTCTTCCAGCGCAGCCGCAAGCGCCTGTGCCTGCGCTTTGTCCAGCGTGATATCGCCGTAAAACTCCCCCGTTTCCACCAGGCGCAGGCCGTATGTTTCATATAGCCCCTGCGGGCCCTGCAGCTGGTGGCACACTACCTCGCACTTCATCGTGCCGCCTCCTCTTTTTGCGCCGGGTTTCCCCATACACCTACAGTATAGCAAACATAATTGTAAAATTTTGGAAATTATTGTCTTTTTCACAGCCGCCCGCTGCAAAACGAAAAACAGCTGCAATACACGCCGGTTTGTGCACAGAAACATTTGACTTTTTTGGCCCCATGCTGTATACTAAGTAGCGTTCTCAGTTTGTGCAGATGTAGTTTAGTGGTAGAACTCCAGCTTCCCAAGCTGGCTGTGTGGGTTCGATTCCCATCATCTGCTCCATCAAAAAGCCCGTGGAACCAACGTTCCGCGGGCTTTTTCTATGGATTCGACCACACTTTTTGCCACATTTTGTAATACCAGACATTTTCCTTCTGCCCTGCCTCGCCGCAGGCGCGCATGCATGCAAAAGAATGGCCGGGCCTTTTTATTTTCTACTGTTCTTCGCTTTGCCCTTCCCCAAATGTGCGCCTTTTCCCGCTGCGCTTTCTGTGCATGGGCGCGCATTCTCGCCCAGGCCGCTGCAAATTGAAAACCGCGCCAATGCATGTTATACTGTTACATAATCTGCCGCACCAGGGCGGCAGGCCGCCTGGCGGGCGGTTTTTGGGCATTTCAACAGAACAGAGAGGGGTGTACATCCATGAGCCACAGCTTATGCCTTCCCAATTATTCCGTTGGGGAGGACTGTTACCAAAGAATTGGCTACTATGCCAGGCATTGCGGCAAAAAGGCGGCCGTGATTGGCGGAAAAACTGCAATGGAAAAAGCCAGGGACGCCCTGCTGCAGGGAATTGACGGCAGCGGCATTGAAATTTTAGATTTCATCTGGTATGGCGGCGACTGCACCTATGAAAACGGGCAGGCGCTGATGGACAACGAGGCTGTGCGCCAGGCGGATATGCTGTTTGGCGTGGGCGGCGGGCGCGCCTGTGACCTGTGCAAATATGTGGCCACAAAGCTGGATAAACCGCTGTTTCTGTTTCCCACAGTGGCCAGCAACTGCGCTTCCGTCACGGCCATCAGCGTGATGTATCACCCGGACGGCACCTTTCGGGAAGATTATTACCCCAACCTGCCGGAACACACCTTCATCCACACCGGCATCATTGCCGGTTCCCCCTATGCGCTGCTTTGGGCCGGCATTGGGGACGCGCTTTCCAAGGAATGTGAAGCCGTGTTTGCCAGCAAAGGCGCCACGCTGAAATTTGAGCCCCTGATGGGCGTGCAGCTGAGCAAAGTTTGCACCGAGCCGCTGCTGATGTACGGCGCCCAGGCGCTGGCTGCGTGCAGGGAAAAACGCGTTACGCCAGAGCTGGAACAGGTGGTGCTGGATATCATTGTCGCCACAGGCCTTGTGTCCAACATGACCACGCGCATACCGGAATATTATTACAATTCGTCGCTGGCCCACTGCGTATACAATGGCGCCACCGCCACCCAATTTGGCGGCCGCCACCTGCACGGCGAAATTGTGGCCCTGGGCGTGCTGTGCCTTCTTACCTATGATGGCCAGCTGGAACAGCGGAACCGCATCATGGCATTCAACCATCAAATTGGTTTGCCCGTCTGCTTTGACGAGCTGGACATTGACGAGAGCGAGTTTGAAGCAATTGCCAAAAGAACGCAGGCAGGCGCAGAATGGCAATTCCGCGCCCCGGATATTACAGAAGAGAGTTTTATTCAGTGCATGCGGCAGCAAAACCAGGCCGGAAGGGCTTTCCTCGCCGCCATGCAGCAGCGCGGCGGTTAACCCGCTGGCACCCTGCCACACAAACCAATACACGCGGCAGCCTTTTAAAGGCTGCCGCGCGTATTTTTGTTGTGCACAAGATGGGGCGCCTGCCTGTTACAGCTTTTCAAACACGCTGGCGGGCTGGCCGCAAATGGGGCACCGGAACCCATCGGGAAGCGTTTCGCCCTCGTGGATATAGCCGCACACCTTGCAGCGCCAGCCGCCCGCTTTCTTCTGCTGCGGCGGCTGATAGCTGGCCGCTTTGGGCGGCGTAAGGCCGTTTTTCACCTTGTGGTAATAGGCATACGTCATAGGGGCGCCGGTGCTCAGCGTTTCGGCATCTTCCACAAGGCCAATGATGAGCATGTGGGTGCCTGCATCCAGCGTATCCACCACTTTGCAGCTGAAATGGGCGGCTGTATCCTGCGTTACATAGGGCACACCGTGCGCGTCCCGCGCCGTTTGGAACGGTGCAAATTTATCTGTCTCGCGGCTGGTTTGAAAGCCGAAAGTGCCAATCAGCTCCATGGGGGCCGTCTCGCACAGCACGGCGGCCTCAAAGCGCCCGCTTGCCAGCACGGCAGACGTGGTGGCATTCTGCTTATTGATGGCCACCATCAGTTTCGCGGGTTCGGCCGTCACCTGGGTGACGGTGTTTACCACACAGCCGTAATCTTTTCCTTCGTGGGTGGCACCAACCAGATACAGCCCACAGCTTAGAGAATAAAATGCTTTCAAATCCATCCCGTTCTCTTCCTTTCCGCACAAGCATCATTATTGATAACTTATATCAATAATAACACAAAATTTTCCCGTTTTCAACTGTTTTGCTTTTCTTGCGGCGGAAATTCGGGCTGCGTGCACAGCGCGGTGATGGCCTGGCGCAGGCGCAGCGCCACCTGCGCCTTCTGCCGCGCAAAGGGCACGCCGTCCGCAAAGCGGATGGGCTCGCCCATGCGCACGCGCTTTGTGGGCGCATACAGGCCCACCGGCACAAAGGCAAGGTGCTTGCCCGTGGCGCGGTGATAGCCCTTTTCCAAATGAAGGAAGCCCTCGTACACTGCGCCAATTTCGGCGGCGCTGCTGGAATAATCCACATCCGGGCAAAGGATGATGTTCTCGCCCTTTTCCAGCACCTGCTGAGACAGGCGCATGGTCTCGACAATTTCGCGGCGGCCGCGGTATACCGGAATGGCCCCGCAGCCGCGCACAATGCCGCTTACCGCGCCGGAAACCAGCTTGGCGCACACAAAGGCAAGCGGTTTGGGCATGCCGAACCGCTTGGTAAAGGTATAGCCATAATATTGCGCAAAACATGTTTTTGCGTTGCAAAAAACCTCTAAGGCCCAGATATGCCCCTCAAGAGGAAGATGCGCCACAGCGCGGATGGGCCCGGCCATGTTCTGGTGATGCACCACATACACCGCCGGGGCAGGGGCAGGCGTGCCCTGCGCGCGCCAGCCCTCCAGCCGGAACAGCGCCCGCAGCACGCGCACCGCGCGGCTATACATCCGCCTTCTCCCCTTTCCCGCCGAACACCCAGCGCAGCTGCACCTGATAGCTGAGCAGGCTGAGCAGAATGTCTACGGCATATTTTGCCAGCAGCTCGTTTGCGCCAAAAGCCGTGCACAGCGCCCAGGTGCCCAGCACGCTGCCGGCCAGCTGAAACACCCACAGCACATAATAGCGCGCCGCCGTGGGCCAAAACGCCTTGCGCCGCATTTGCGGCAGGCGGCGGTTGCACAGATAGTTGAACAGCGAAGAAAGGATGCGCGCCAGCACGGCCGAAAGCATCAGCCTGTCTACCAGGTTCAGCCCGCCGAACACAAGGCTTACCAGCAGGCCGTAGGCGGCCACATCCACCACGGCGCTGGCCGCGCCCGCCGCCATATACTGTGCAAGGCCGCGCAAAAGCGGCACACAGATGCGCAAACTGTCCCTTACGGTGTCATAGTGGCTGCCGGAGTTGTTGTCGAAATAGCGCGTTTCAATGGGCAGCACATTCATGGGCACGCCCCTGCGTTTGGCCCATAAAAGCATCTCCAGCTCGTATTCATAGCGCTGGCCCGGCAGGGCCGCCACCTCTTCCAGCAGGCCGCGCGGGATGCCGCGCAGGCCCGTTTGGGTGTCCTCCAGTTCAATGCCGTACAAAATGCGCATGGCCGCGCTGGTGGCGCGGTTGCCCGCCATGCTGCGGCGCGGCGTCTCGGGGCCAAAGTGGCGGCAGCCCAGGCTTAGGGCCCGCGGCTGTTCCTGCACGGCCGCACACAGGCGCTGCACATCCTGCAAAGCGTGCTGGCCGTCACAATCTGCAGTGACAACGCCGTCACAATCCTCCAGAAAATGCAAGATGTGGGCAAACCCTGTTTTCAGCGCCGCGCCCTTGCCTTTGTTCTGCTCGTGATGCAGCACGGTGCAGCCCGGCAGGGCCGCTATCTTTTCAAATATGGGGGCAAATTGTGGCCCGCTGCCGTCGTCCACGACCACCAGCGGGCCGCGCTGTGCGCACAGCGCGGCATATTCTGCAAAGCGCTCCTCCGGCTCATATGCCGGGATCAGGACGCACACTGCCATATGGTATTTCCTCCTTTTTTGCAAGCCGCCTTTTAACAAAACTTACCGCAAACACAAGGCAGCTCATCACCAAGGGTACCGCGGCCCCAAGCCCGCAAGTGAGGGCCCAGGCGCGCGCCGAAAGTGTTTCAATGCTGAACATCCACGGAAAAAAGGCCGTGGCACCGTAAAAACAGGCCGCTGTCAGCGCCATCACAGCAGCGCGCAGCTTTGTAAGCGGCCAGCACAAAAAGAAAACCACGCACAGGCCTGTTACCCCGGCCAGCAGCGTGCAAACGGACGAGATCTGCCCCTGCGGCAGGCCCAGCGCCCTGCCCAAAACGGACGTGCCCAGAAGAAACAGCGTGCCGCAAAGCCCGCCGGGCAAAGCGTTCAGCAGGGCGCCGCGCAGAAAATGGCCGTTTGCGCGCACATCCGAGCGCTCGAATGTAAGCAAAAATGAAGGCAGCCCAATAAGCACGCCGCTGATGAGGCTGATTTGCCCCGGAAGAAGCGGGTATGGCATGGCCCACACAAGCAAAATGGCTGACAGAAAAAACGAAAAGATGTTTTTTACCAGAAACAGCGAGGCCGAGCGCGAAATATTGGCAATGACGCGCCTGCCCTCGCGCACAATGTGCGGCATGGCCGAAAACTGCGCGTCCAGCAGCACCAGCTGGGCCGTCTGGCCCGCGGCGTCGCTGCCGCCCGCCATGGCCACGCTGCAATCGGCCTGTTTCAGGGCCAGCACGTCGTTCACGCCGTCGCCCACCATGGCCACGCGGTGCCCCTTTTCCTGCAAGGCGCGGATGATGGCCTGCTTGTGGCGGGGGCTCACGCGGCCGAACACCGCCGTGGCCTCGCAATACGGGCCAAAATCCGCCTCTTCCGGCAGGGCCGCGCAATCCAGAAAATTCTGCGCGCCGGCAATGCCTGCGCTTTGCGCCACACGCGCGGCGCTTTGCGCGTTGTCGCCCGATATCACCTTCACCGTCACGCCCTGCTGTTCAAAATAAGCAAGCGTGGTTTGCGCGTCGGGCCGAAGCTCGTCGCGCAGCACGGCCCAGCACACAGGCTGCACAGGGCCCAGCAGCGCGCCGTCCTCGCCAGCGCCGCCTGCGCGGGCCAGGCACAAAACGCGCAGGCCCTGGCGCAGAAAGCCGTGCACGGCTTCGTCCTCACAGGGGGCGCCCAACACCTTTTCCGGCGCGCCCAGGGCCCAGCACTGGCCGTTTGCCAGCACAAGGGCGGAATATTTCCGCTCAGACGAAAAGGGCACCTCCCGCACAACGGCCCAGTGCGGCGCGCCTGGCAAAGCGGCGCGAAGGGCGCACGCCGTGGCGTTTTGGGACGTCTGCACCGCCGCAAAGGCGGCCAGCGCCTCGCGCGCGGCCTCGGGCGGCTGCCCGGCTGCGGGGCACACCTGCGCCAGGCGCATATTGCCCGTGGTAATCGTACCAGTTTTGTCAATGCACAATGTGTCGATGCGCGCCAGCGCCTCGATGCAGGATAATTCGTGCGCCAGCGTGCGCTGCCTTGCAAGGCGCAAAACGCCCAGCGCCAGCGCAATGCTGGTAAGCAGGTACAGCCCTTCGGGTATCATGCCCACCAGCGCGGCCACCGTGCTGGTGACAGCATAGCGGAAAGTGGCGCCGTCCAGCGTAAGCTGGCGCACCAGCATGGCTGCGCCCAGCGGCACAATAAAAAGGCCCACCAGCTTCAGCCAGCCGTCCAGCGCAGACATAATGGCCGAGCGCTGCTTTTTATCGCGCTTTGCCTCCTGCGAAAGGCGGGCGGCCCAGCAGTCTTTGCCCACGGCGGTAAGCCGTGCGCGGCACTGCCCCGCCGAAAGAAAGCTGCCGGAAAGCAGCCGGTCCCCCGGGCACTTGCGCACGTTGTCTGCCTCGCCTGTTAAAAGCGCTTCGTTCACCTCGGCCTCGCCGGTGCACAGCTCGGCGTCCGCGGGCACCTGGCAGCCTGCGCTCAGCACCACAATGTCGCCCAGCACAAGCTCGTGCGGCGGCACATCTGTCACTTCGCCGCCGCGCACGGCCTGCACAGGCCGCTGTTCCAGCAGGGCGATGGAATCCAGCGTGTGCTTCACGCGAAGCTCCTGCACAATGCCAATGAGCGCGTTGATCACCACAATGCCAAGAAACAGCGTGTCGCGGTATGCGCCCACGGCCACACAACAGGCGGCCAGCGCCAGAAACACAAAATTGAAAAACGTGCACAAATTATCGCGCACAATGCGCCCGGCGGTTTTCGTCAGGGGTTTGGGCGCTTCGTTTGCAAGGCCGGCCGCGGCACGCGCCGCAGCCTCCTGCGGGGTGAGGCCGTCCATCGGGCACGCTTTGCACAGCGCGCCGGAAGTTTCGGGGCTTTGCTGCTGCATGGGGGTTCCCTCCTTCACCCCTTACAACGAGCCAGCCCCCGCACACACTACACACCGGCGGCACAAAGATGCGCCGCGCGCCTTACACAAACACAAACTGCACCAGCAGCATATAGCACACGGTGCCCGCCGCAATGCTGACAAGCGTGTTGCGCCGCCAGACATGCAGCCCCGCCGTGAGCGCAATGGAAATCAGCTCCGGCGCGCCGTGCGTGCCGGAAAGCCAGGCTACGTCCTTCAGGCAGTACACCACCAGAAGGCCCATGGCGGCGTAGGGCAGCGTGCCGCCCAAATATTCCACCAGCCTGGGCACAGGCCTGTTTTTCGGCAGCAGCACAAAGGGCGCAAAGCGCGTGGCCAAAGTGCCCAGCAGAATGGCCGCAGCTGTAATGAGGCATTGCACCGCCGTCATGCCGCCGCCCCCTTTGCCCCGCCGGCCACGCTGCGCCAGATGAGCAGCGCGCCCGTGATAAGCGCCATGGCGGGCAGCATGAAATTTGCCGCCCCGAACACGGCCAGGCACACCGCCGCGCCCCCAAGGCCCAAAAGCGCGGGCCCATGGCGCTTTGCCGCCAGCCACTGGTCGGTAAAAATAGTGACGAACAGGGCCGTCATCACAAATTCAATGCCCTTCACCTCCAGCGTCAGCACACCGCCCAGCACGGCCCCCAGCAGTGTGGCACCCACCCAGTAGGCATGGTCCAGCGCGCTGGTTGCCGCATAAAAGGCCGTTTCATCCACGCCCTGCGGCACTTTTGCCGCCACGTTTACGCTGAAAGTTTCGTCCGTCAGGGAAAAAATAAGGTAGGGGGCCCACTTGCCGGCCCTGCGGTATTTTTCCAGCATGGAGATGCCGTAAAACATGTGCCGCGCGTTTACCATGATGCTGAGCAGAAAGGCGCCTATGGGGTCAAACGCGCCCGTCAGCACCGGCACGGCGGCATACTGCATGCTGCCCGCATAGATGAAGAGGCTCAGGCCCACGGCCCACAGCGTGGAAAAGCCTGCACGGCGCATCAGCACGCCGTAGGCAAAGCCCAAAAACAAATACCCCGCCAGCACGGGCAGCGTTTGGGCAAAGGCCGCGCGCCACAGTTTTTCTTTCATCCGGCACCCCCTTCTGCATACGCGGCAGCCGCGCAGCGGGCGGCTGCCGGGCACACGTTTGTGCGGCACCTGCGCAGGCGCCGCACAAGGCGCAATACCCTCCGGACGCACAGATGCAAGGTATATTATACCCCGCCCTGTGCCAACGTGCAAGGGTGGCACAAAAATGAAGTGCAGGCACTTGACACAGTGTGCTATAATAGCCTAGCTGGGCAACTTATTGATTTTGTGCCCACCGCGCCCGGCGGGCGCGGGCACCCCTGCAGCTGGGCGAGGCCGCAGGGTCAAAATCTCATCGCCGGAGTGTACCTTGTTATGAAACACAATACAAAACGCCTTGTCCGCGCCGCGCTCATTGCCGGCATTTATGTAGCCCTGTGCCTTGTGCAGCACCCGCTTGCCTACGGCCCGGTGCAATTCCGCGTCAGCGAGGCGCTTACGCTGCTTCCCATCTTCACACCGGACGCCGTCTGGGCCGTGACGGTGGGCTGCTTTTTATCGAACCTGTTCAGCATGAGCCCGTGGGACATGCTGTTTGGCACACTGGCCACCCTGACGGCGGCGCTGGCCACCCGCAGGCTGCGCCATGTGCGCACCAGGGGCCTGCCCCTGGCGGCCGCCGTGCCGCCCGTTTTGATAAACGCCGTTGTGGTGGGGCTGGAAATCACCTATATCTTCATGCCCGAAACGGCCAGCATTCCCGTGCTGCTGTTCAACATGCTCACCGTGGGCGTTGGGCAGGCCGTGTGCGCGGGCGGGCTGGGGCTTGTGCTGGTGCGCACGGTGGAAAAAAGCCCCCTTTTAAAACAATGGTTTGAGGAGTGACGCAGAATGGACGCCCCCGGCATGTTTTTGTGGGATTGGAACGGCACGCTGGTAAATGACGTGGCCCTTTGCAGCCAGCTTTTGAACAGCCAGCTTCAGCGCCACGGCCACGCGCCTCTGGGCGGCGTGGAGGAATACCGGCGCGTGTTCCGTTTTCCCATTGAGGAATATTATAAAGACGCCGGGTTTGATTTTGCCCGCTGTTCCTACCGCCAGCTTGCGGCGGAGTACATGCAGCTTTACCCTGCCCGCCTGTTGGAATGCCCCCTGCAGCCGCACGCCCGGCAGGTGCTGGCAGCGCTGGCAGCGCGCGGCGCGCGACAGGTGGTGCTCTCGGCTTCCGAACAGGCCATGCTGGACGAACAGCTTGCCCACTTCGGCCTTATGGGGTATTTTGAAGAGGTTTTGGGGCAAAGCGATTTTTACGGCCACAGCAAGGTGCAGCGCGGCCTTGCCTGGCTTGCTGCAAGCGGCCTTGAAAAAGAGCGCGCCGTGATGGTGGGCGACACAGACCACGATTTTGAGGTGGCCGCAGCCCTGGGCATTCGCTGTGTGCTGTTTGCGGGCGGCCACCAGCCGCGCGCAAAGCTGGCCGCCACCGGCGCGCCGGTGATAGATGACCTGCGCCAGCTGCTGGCGCTGTGACGGGCCGGCGCCCCTTGCCGCCAAGAAAGCCCCCTCTTGCCCTGCAGGGCGAGAGGGGGCTTTTTCTGTTTTGCTCAGGCGCCGCCGCACTGGCGCAAAAACCATGCAAACAGCGCCGCGCCGTCCACGGTGTCCGGCCGGGCCCAGGCGCCGCACATGCGCTCGGGGTGGAACTGCACGCCCCACACGGGCAGAGATGTGTGGCGCATGGCTTCGATGACGCCGCCCTCGCTGAAGGCCGTGGCCTCAAAGCCTGGCGCCGGCGTTTCCACCGCCTGATGGTGGCATGAATTGACGCTGAACACCTCGCCGTACAGCCCGTGCAGGGCGCTGCCCGGCACGGCGCGGATGGCGTGCACCCTGTCCTCCGGCTCGCCGGAGGCATGGCGGTGAAAGGGCTTTTGCGCCTGCGGCATATCCTGCTGGATGGCGCCGCCGAACACAATGTTCAACAGCTGGTGGCCCCGGCACACGCCCAGCACAGGCCTGCCCGCGGCCAGAAAGGCGCGCGCCAGCGCAAATTCCGCCTCGTCGCGCGCGGCGTCCACCTCTTCTGTGCCCGCAAAGCCCTGGCCATAGCGGTGCGGCTCTATATCCACGCCGCCGCACAAAATAAGCCCCGCGCACGAGAGATCCACCTGGGGGCAATAGCCGCCCTGCGGCGCGCCGCCCACAAGGCGCAGGGCCTGCGCATAGGAATCGTACCCCGTCTGCGAGGCCGAAAGAAGAATGCGCTGCTCCATGCCTATTCCTCCCTTTGGCTGGCCGCCCGCCCTGTGCGCGCGGCCCAGCACGCTTTTGTAAGGCGGCAGTATGCGCAAGGCACCGTGTCCTGCGGGGGCGAATCCACCTTGCGCTTATCGAAAATTTCTTTCTCGTATACAAAGCCCTGCTTTTTCAGCACCGCGCCGGAGGCAGGGTTTGCCCACTCGTACCAGGCCGCAATGCTGTGCACCGGCGTGCAGGTGAACAGATATTCCACCACGGCGGCCAGCGCCTCGCTCATATAGCCTTTGTTCCACCAGGCGCGGCCCAGCACATAGCCCAGCTCGGCCACGCCGCCGTGCAGAAATGCGCCAATGTTGCCAATCACCTGCTGCGGCCGCTGCTTTTTTGCAATGGCAAGCGGCAGCCAGTTTTCGTCCGCCTGCCGGGGCAAAAGGCGCTCGCGCAAATCGCGCTCTGTCTGCTGCACGCTTTTGTGCGCATGCCACGGCATATACCGCGCGGCCTCTTCGTCGCTGCAGTAGGAATCGAACATGCTCTGTGCGTCCTGCAGGCAAAAGCCCCGCAAAATCAGCCGCGGCGTCTCGATATATGCTTCCATTCCCGTCCCCCTCCTGTGTGCGGCGCGCGGGCCTAGCCCACATGCCAGTAATATGCGCGGTGCGGCGCCAGTGTCACCGCGCCGCCAAAGTGCTGGGTTTCGCCGGTGATGAGGTCCTGCCCGGCGGGCGCGCCCGCGTCAAAATGCGCCTGGAAGGGCGCCGCGTCCGCGTTCACAGCCACCAGCACGCGGCCCCCGGCGCACGCACGCTCGAAAATAAGCTGGCGGTTCGTCTGCAGCACCTGGCGGTAGCCGCCATGGCGCAGCGCCGGGCTTTGGGCGCGCGCACGGGCCAGCGCGGCGATGTACTGCGTCAGCTCTGTTTCCTGCGGCGCGGCGCACGCAGGGCGCAGGGCCGCGTCGCCGTCCGCCTTACGGCCCTCCATGCCCCACTCGCTGCCATAGTAAATGGCCGGCACGCCGGGCATGCCAAACAAAAGGCCCCAGGCCGCGCGCAGGTGCGCTTTTTCCGTCAAAATGCTGGCAATGCGCTCTACATCGTGGTTATCCAAAAAGTTCAAAAGCGGCTTTCCCCGGTACAGCGTCCACGGCTCGGGGCCGAACTGACGGTTCAGGCTGTAGCCAATTTCAAACAAATTCATGGTGTTGAAGCTGGAATACAGCCCCTTATAGCACTCGTAGTTCGTGACGGAATGGCACATTTCATCATTCATCCAGCGGTTGTAATCGCCGTGCAGCGCCTCGCCCAGCAGCACAAAGCCCGGCTTCAGGCTGTTTGTAAAGGCGCGCAGGGCGCGCAGATACTCCGGCGGCAGGCAGTAGGCAACGTCCAGCCGCAGGCCGTCGATGTCGAACAGGCGCACCCATTCGCGAATGGCGTCAAACTGGTGGCGCACCACACTGGGGTTTTGCAGGTTCAGCTTCACAAGTTCGTAGTGGCCCTCCCACCCCTCGTACCAGAAGCCGTCGCCGTAGTTGCTGTTGCCGCCGAAATCGATGCAGAACCAATCCTGATAAGGCGACTGCCGTTTTTTCTGCTGCACATCGCGAAAGGCCCAGAAGCCGCGCCCCACATGGTTGAAAACGCCGTCCAGCATCACCTTCATGCCCGCGCCGTGAATTGCTTTGCACACAGCGGCAAAATCTTCGTTTGTGCCAAGGCGCGCGTCCAGCGCAAAATAATCGCGCGTGTCATAGCCGTGCGCGTCGCTTTCCCACACAGGGTTGAACAGCACGGCCCCGGCGCCCAGGCTTTTGATGTGCTGCACCCAGCCCAAAAGCTGCCGGATGCGCGGCCGGGCCTCGCCGCCGCTGTTCTGCGCGGGCGCGCCACACAGGCCAAGGGGATAAATTTGGTATACCACCGCGTCTTCCCACCACATAGTATCGCTTCCTCTCTGCTTTTTCTTATGCGCCCTGCCATGCCGCCGCAAGGGCAAAGGCAATGCACAGCGCGGCATACAGCACAAGGCCGCGGGCGCGCAGCGCCTCGTGCACGGGGTGCAGCACGCTTCGCGGGCCGGGCCGCAGCCCCTGCCAAAACCCTTTCAGGCGGAAAACAAGCCACAGCGCACCCGTGAACATGCAGAAAAACGCAAGGCCGGAAAAGCACAGCGCAGCCGTGGCATTCTGCATGGCCAGCGGCGCAGCCAGGAAGCCTGTGGCGTTCACAGCCATATGCGCCAGCACGGCAGCCCACAGGCGGCCCGTGCGCGCATACAGGGCTGCCAGCGCCGCACCCACGCACAGCGTGTATAAAAACTGCGCCATATTGCAATGAAACAGCGCAAACATCAGCGCCGAAAGCGCCACATACACCTTTTCCCCATACAGGCCCACGGCGCCGTGCAGCGTTTTGCGAAACAGCCATTCCTCCCCCAAGGGCGCAACAACGCACCCAAACAGGGCGTTTGCCCACATGCTGCCGCCCAGCGCAAGCGAGGCAACTTGCCCGCTTTGCTGTGCCGCCGGGGCCACCAGCAAGGTGACAAAATTGGCAAGGTAGGCAAGCCCCAGCACGCACACCAGCCACGGCACGGCGCGCCAGGGGCGCACAGGCCCGCGCGCCGGGCGCGGCCCGGCGGGCACGGCGCGGCGCAGCCAGGCAAGGGCAGCGGGCGCGGCCACGCCGTAAAGAGGGATGTCGGTGACAAGCCACACGCCCCAGCCACTTTGCACAAGCTGCGGCCAAACGGCGCGCAGCAGCGCCGCGCACAGCACTGCGCCCACCTGCGTGGCCAGCAAAAGCGCAGCGTATGCCCCGGCCGTGCGCGAAACACGCGCGCGAAACGAAAGCTCCACCCCGGGCGCCCCCTTTCCCTGGTTTGCACGCCTTGCGCGTGCGGATATGTCCATCATACCAGACGCCGCCGCATGAAGCAACCAAAACGGCACAAAAGGCGCGTTGACGATGCGATGCACCCGAATTTCGGTTTCAGAGGCAATGTTTTTTACATCAACACGCCTAAAGCTTTGCCTTTTTTGCAAAAACACAGCGCCCCATGGCGGCCTGGTGGCCGCCATGGGGCGCGCTTTGCAATTGGGCCATGCCCGGCCCCTCTTTTTTTATTTGACAGGCGCGCGGCGCAAAAGCAGCCACACCACGCCCGCCAGTGCCAGCGCACCGGCCAGCCAGATTAGCGCCCAGTGCCATTCGTGCAGCGCGCCAATAGACAAAAAGAACTGCTTGATGCGGAAAAGCAGGCCGCTTTGTGCGGAAACAATCAGCTCTGCCATTCTGCTGGCACAGGCGCCCAGCAGCATGCTGAACACCCACACCACCCAAAAGCCAGCCTGGCCAAAGCGCTGCATCAGGCCGCCCATTACACCGCCAGCGGCCACCACCGTCAGGGCAATCATGGGCACCATCCAAATATGCCCTTCAAACACCCACAGCGCAGGCACGGCGCTGTAAAGGCTGCCGCCCTCCAGCGGGGCCATGGGGAAAAGCACCTGCTTTGCCAGGCGCGCCAGCGGGCTGATGGGCCAGGTGGCCAGCAGGGCGGCCAGCGCCAGCACCACATTGGCCACAAAGGCGCTAAGCAAGTAGGTGCGGCGCGTGCAGCCCATGGTGATGGCAAGATGGAACGAGGAAGAGAACTGCACCACCCCACCCACAAAGAATACAAGGCCCGCTGCGCCCAGCGCCACCACGCCGCCTATGGAAAGCCAGCCGTCGTTTTGAAACCCGCTGGCCGCGCTGATGGAATTGACCGTCACTTCCAGCACCAGCGCCAGGCCCCAGCTGATTCCAAGCGCCAGCCACAGCATGGGCAGGCCGCCTTTCATTTCCCGTTTGATTGCTTTCAGCATTCCAGCCACCTCACTTCACGCAAATGCGCCGCAAAATCAGCCAACTGGCCGCCTGCACGGCGCCGCACACCACCAGCGCGCCCAGCACACTGGCGCCCACGGCCGCCCATGTTCGGGCGGGGTCGAAAAACAGCAGCACCATGCCCTGCTGCACAGAATAGGGCGCAAATGCCACAGCCAGCCCGGCCGCCACAATCAGCGCCAGCAGGCCCACAAGGCCGCCCAGCCAGCCGCGGCCGCCGAACCGGTGGCCCAAGAGTCCCACCAGCTGCCCCAGCGCAGAGAACGCAATGCTGGCCGCTACAAACAGCACAAAGACGGCGGGGACAAAAACCCCCGGCACCCACTGCCCCAGAAACAGGCGGCACTGCACGGCAAACGCGGCGCACAGGCCGGTGTCCAGAAAAAGGGTAAAGGCAAGGGTGACGCAGGGCAGCTCTGCCCACAGGCTGCGGCGCGTTTGGCCCATGGTAAGGGCGAACCGCACCGTTTGCGGCGTTTGCAAAACAGAGAGGATGAGGGGAATCAGCACCATATAAACCACACTCGTGCTGATAATATAGCTTACCAGGCTCTCTTTGGCCCGTGTGCCCGTGAGGTTGATAAGCGAAATGAGAAAGATGGCCGCCACCATGGCAGGCACCGCCCAGCGGTAAGACCAGACGCAGAAGCGTGTTGTTCTCAGCATGGCGCATCCTCCTTTTCGCCAGCCAGGTACACAAAGGCCTTTTGCAGGTTCACGGGCGAAACGTCCACATCGCGGCCCGCGGCCGCCTGCTGTGCCGCGGCAAGCGAGGCGCGCAGGGCCACGCCCGTCTGGCGGCCAAAATGCTCGGTGTGCAGCACCTTCGAGGCGCCCAGCTGCGCGCACACGGCGGCCACGTCTTCGTCCTTGCCCGAAACAAAGCTGAACGAAGCCACAAAGCTTTCGGTTTCGGCCACCTCGGCAATGGCGCCCTCTTTCATGATGATAACCTTTTCAAACACATTGGCCGCTTCTTCAATGATGTGGGTAGAGATGATAAACGTGCGGTCTGTTTCGGTGTAATCTTCCAAAAGCAGTTTGTAAAAATCTTCACGGGCCACCACGTCCAGCCCGGCCACAGGTTCATCCAGAATGGTGACGGGCGCGCGCGAGGCCAGCGCCAGCACAATGGTAACCATGCTCAGCATGCCCTTCGAAAGCTTCGAAATGCGCTTTTTCGTCTTCAGGCCAAAGCGCTGCACCAGCTTTTGCGCATAGGCTTCGTCCCAGTGGGGGTAATAGGTGGCCGCGGCTTTCAAATAGTCGCGCACTTTATAGGTGTTTTCGCCAAACATCATCATGGGCGAAAGCTCGCGCGAAAAGCAGATGTCCGCCAAGGCCCTGGCGTTCTCCCACACGGGCTCGCCGCCATAGGTGACAGTGCCCGCATCCCAGGTATTCTGCGCCGTAAGAATGCTGAGCAGCGTGGTTTTGCCCGCCCCGTTGCGGCCAATTAGCCCATAGATGACGCCGGGCTCTATCTCGAGGCTCACATCGTGCAGCACCTGCTTTTTTCCATAGCTTTTGGTGATGTGCTGTGCGCTTAATACCTTGTTCATTCGTCGTTTCCTCCCTTTTCGCCGCCCGCCTTTTCCAACATGGCGGCCAGTTCTTCGCGTGTGATGCCAAGCGCCCTTGCCTCGTGCACAAGGCGTTTGACATAAGTTTCGAAAAATGCGTCTTTCCGTTTTTGCATGATGCGCTGCCGCCCTCCTTTTGCAACAAACATCCCAATGCCGCGCCGCTTGTACAGCACGCCCTCATCCACCAGCAGGTTGATGCCCTTGGCCGCCGTGGCGGGGTTGATGCTGTACGCGCGGGCCAGCTCGTTCGTGCTGGGGGCCTGGCCCTCTTCCTCCAGCACGCCGCGCAGGATGTCATTTTCCAGCATTTCCGCGATTTGAAGGTAAATGGATGTGCTGTCGCTGAAATTTCCTGTCAATGTCTGCGCCTCCTTTTTCTATTTGATGTCAGGCCGGTCATCTTTCGTTTTGCTCTCTTGTTTATTGGTTCATTACTTGTGTAATTAACCATACACCCAGTTAGGCTATTTGTCAAGGGGGCTGTGCAATTTTTTTTGCCCTGCCAAACAAAAAACCGCCCCGCCGTGCAGAAAACACTGCACGGCGGGGCGGTTTGCCTGTTGAAATGTCACATAACGGCCTGCCCGTTCACCACAAGGCGGAACGAAAGGCCCAGCTTTTCTGCCGCCTTGCGGCACAGCAGCATGCGGTCCAGAAAAATTTCAAAATAGTCCATCACGGCGCTCATCTCTGTATCCAGCGTCAGGGTAAGCACCACGGCCTTTTCCTGCGCATTTAGCGTGGTGGCCGCCTTTTCCACCGCATAGTTTACCCTGTCGTGAATGTCAAACGAGGCCTTGTCGCGGTTGCGCACGCGGGTGCGGCGCACGTCTGTTTTATCGGCCAAAATCAGCGCCGCGGCCACGGCGTTCACCGGGAAGGCCGTGCTTTCATCGTGGTTGCCAATGGCAGAGCACACGGTGGCAATTTCGTCCGCGCTCATGCCCAGCTTATCCAGAATACGAAAGGCCATCACCGCGCCGCTTTGCGCGTGGTCAATGCGGTTTATCACATTGCCAATGTCGTGCATATACCCGGCTATCCACGCAAGCTGGCAGGTGCGCTCGTCATAGCCCAGCTCTTCCAGTATCTTCTGCGCAAAATGCGCCACGCGCGTCACATGGGCAAAGCTGTGCTCGGTGTAGCCCAGCGCCTGCAGGGTGTCGTCTGCGCGCTCGATGTACGTTTTAATCTGTTTATCCTGTTTAATTTGTTCCGGTGTTATCATTCTGTCGCCTCCGTTGTGTGTGCGGCGGGCCGGGCCGCCTGTTCCAGCACCACAAAAGCCGTGGCAAACCCGCCCTCGTGCGTAATGGAAAGATGCGCCGCAAGGCCCTTTTGCCGCATGGTTTCGGCAAGGCGGCCCGAAAAGGCAAAATAGGGCGCGCCATTTGGCGCGCGCAGCGCCTGTGCCTGCACCCACACAAAGCCCGAAAGGCCTGTGCCCAGCGCCTTGGCCAGGGCCTCTTTGGCGGCAAAGTTTGCGGCCGCTGTTTCGGCGCGGCGCGCCGGGCTGCGGCCCTGCAGCAGCGCGCGCTCTTCGGGGCCAAACACGCGCTGCACAAAGTGCGCGCGGGCTATGCTTTTTTCCAGCCGTGCCGCGCTGGCCGTGTCCACGCCAATGCCGTATATCATGCGCCGTTTGCCCCGCCCTTTCCGGCGCGCATGCCTGGCGCGCCGCTGTTTTCTCAAAGCCTGCCGCCAAACGCGCTTTTTGCAGAAAGCACACAGCCGGCGGCACTTCCATTATACCCCCCGCGCACAGAAAAAGCCATGGGCGGCGCAGAAGTTTGCATTTCATTCACAGAAGTTTTTCCCTCTGCTTACCGCCCGGCCGCCCTGCCGTGCAATGGCAAAGCTATTTTCCCTGCCCGTGGCCCGGGCTGAAAGGCCACAAAAAATTGATTCGTGCCCGCATGGCGTCAAACTGCCCCAGTGCGCCGCAGGCCTGTTATAATGAAAAAAAGCCGTTTTGCACGGCTGACGGAATGCCCGTGCAAAACGGAAAAATGGAGATGTTGCCAGATGAAAAACCTGCTGGTCAGCTGCCTTTTGCTTGCCCTGCTGCTTGCCGCATGCGCCCCTGCGCCAGACAGCACTGCCAGCGGCGTGCCGGAAAGCGGGCCCGCTGAACCTTCAGCTTCGTTGGAAGATGCCACCTCTACACCGCCAGATTCCAGTGGCCTTGCATTTTTGCCAATGCAGGAAAATTTAAGCGAAGATGAGATTATTGCGGGTTGTATCTCTTACATAGAGAGCTTCTATCTGGGAGACTGGCTCAATGAGCCTTTTACTTCTACAAAAGACTACTACGATAATAACAGCTTTTGCATGGAGGTAGCTGCCAGTGGTTGCCTGCGCATTTTGTATGAGCAGGCCGGCAGGGAAATCATATGCACACCGGAGGGTGCTTCTTGTTACCCTATTGAGGAATATGAAACGCTCACCAAAGAAATGTATGGCTTTTCTCTTCCCTGCACTGCTTCGGCCTCATGCCCGGAGGGTATGGCGGAAATGCCATATGGGTATGGCGCCCAGATGACAGACATTCGCATTTTACCGGAGCATGCCTTTTTGAAAGACGGCATCGTTCACGTTGTAGCAGAAGAATTGTGGAAGGATTACGGCATGCCGCCTGAACCCATAGGCTATTTGGAATATCAGTTCCAATATTCCAACACATACACCTTCTTCCCTTATACGCTTCTTTCCATTTCTAAAATAGAATTGTAAAAGATATCCCCGCCCTTTGCCAAAGCTGAGGGCAGGGATGTTTTAACCCACATAATTCTGGCAATACTTGCCGGGGGCAAAATCCGGCAAAAAAGAAACCGGCAAACGCAGGAAATAGGCCTTTTTCAAAACGCCACTTGCAAACGGCCCGGCCGCGTTGTATAATAACAGGCAGAAAACGCGGCGACAAAGAGAGTACGCGCGGCGAAGCATTTGCACAAAAGAGAAAAGCGCCATGGGCTGAAAGCGCTTTGCAGGTGTGCCGGGCGGAAGTTCACTTTCGAGCGGCCGGGCTGAAGGCGTTTGCTGGTAGGCGCGGACGGGCCCTTCCCGTTACAGAAGCAAAGAGTGTTTGCTCTTGGAAGCAAAAACGTGGGTGGTACCGCGGAGCATTGTGGAACGCACAGGCTTCGTCCCTGAGAACACAGGGGCGAAGCCTTTTTTCGTCCCGGAAAGAAAAGGAGAGGTTTTGTTGAAACAGGCATTGGAACACATCAAGGCCACGGCAGACGAGCTGATTGCCAAAGCCGCCAGCGCCGCCGAAGTGGAAGAGCTGCGCGTGCGCTTTTTGGGCAAAAAGGGCGAAGTGACGGCCATCTTAAAGCAGATGGGCAAGCTTTCCGCTGAAGAGCGCCCGGTAATTGGCGCCCTGGCAAACGAGGTGCGCGAGGCCATTACGGCAGATATTGCCGCGCGCACCAAACAGCTTTCAGACGCCATGCTGGCGCAGCGCCTGGCCGCAGAGGCCATGGACGTAACGCTGCCCGGCCGCCGCCCCGCACAGGGCAGGCGCCACCCGTTTGAGCTGGTGCTGGGCGAGCTGAAAGAAATTTTTCTGGGCATGGGCTTCGATGTGGTAAGCGGCCCTGAAGTAGAGCTGGACCACTACAACTTCGAAATGCTGAACATGCCCAAAAGCCACCCCGCGCGCGACACGCAAGACACCTTTTATATTACGGAAAACGTGCTGCTGCGCACGCAGACAAGCCCCATGCAGATACGCACCATGGAAAAGCAGGCCCCGCCCATTCGCATTATCTGCCCCGGGCGGGTGTACCGTTCGGACGCGGTGGATGCCACCCACAGCCCCATCTTCCATCAGATAGAGGGCCTTGTAGTGGATAAAAACATCACCTTCAGCGATTTGAAAGGCACCCTGGAGATGTTTATTAAAAAGCTGTACGGGCCCGACACGCGCGTGCGCTTCCGCCCGCACCACTTCCCATACACCGAGCCCTCGGCCGAAATGGACATGAGCTGCTTCAAGTGCGGCGGCAAGGGCTGCAGCCTGTGCAAAGGCGAAGGGTGGATTGAGATATTGGGCTGCGGCATGGTGCACCCCAAGGTGCTGGAAAACTGCGGCATTAACCCGGAAGAGTATTCCGGCTTTGCCTTTGGCGTGGGGCTGGAGCGCATTGTAATGATGCGCTACGGCATTGACGACATGCGCCTTTTGTATGAAAACGACCTGCGCTTCTTAAAGCAATTCTAAGGGGGAATGAAACGATGAAAATGCCATTGAAATGGGCGAAAGAATTCGCCGCCTTCACCTGCACGCCCCATGAATTTGCCGAGCGCATGACAATGTCCGGCTCGAAGGTGGAGACATACAGCTGCGAGGCAGACGCCATTGAAAACGTGGTGGTGGGCCGCGTAGAACAAATAGAAAAGCACCCGGACGCCGACAGCCTTTTTGTGTGCCAGATAAACGTGGGCGAAGAAAAGGCCATTCAAATTGTGACAAGCGCCACGAACCTGAAGCCCGGCGATTATGTGCCTGTGGCGCGCCACGGCAGCCGCCTGCCCGGCGGCAAGGAAATTCACCGCGGCAAGCTGCGCGGGGTGGAATCGGACGGCATGATGTGCTCCATTGGCGAGCTGGGCCTTACCCTGCACGATTTTCCCGGCCAGCGCGAGGACGGCATTATGGTGCTGGACGAGCCCGCGCCGCTGGGCGCGCCCATTGCGCCCGTGCTGGGGCTGGACGACGTGAGCGTAGAGTTTGAAATAACCCCCAACCGGCCAGACTGCCTTTCGGTGCGCGGCCTTGGGCGCGAGGCGGCTGCCACGTTTGGCGTGCCCTTCTGCGACCATGTGCCCCAGGTGAAGCCCGGCCACGGCAACGCGGCCGAAAAGCTGCGCGTGGAAATTGAAAACCCGCAGCTTTGCTACCGCTATGTGGGCGCCGTGGTGGAAAACGTGCGCGTGAAGCCCTCGCCCCGCTGGATGCGCGAGCGCCTGCGCCTGTGCGGCGTGCGCCCCATCAACAACCTTGTGGATATTACAAACTATGTGATGCTGGAATATGGCCAGCCCATGCACTGCTTCGATTCGAAATATGTGAACGGCGGGCACATCACCGTGCGCAACGCCAAGGCGGGCGAAGAAATTGAAACGCTGGACGGCGTGCAGCGCACTTTGAGCGAAGAGATGCTGGTGATAGCGGACGAAAAGGGCCCCATTGCCGTGGCCGGCGTGATGGGCGGCGAGTTTTCGGGCGTGTATGAAGACACCACCAGCGTTATTTTCGAAAGCGCCATGTTCTACGGCCCGTCTGTGCGCACCACAGCCAAAAAGCTGGGCATGCGCACCGAGGCCTCTGGCCGGTATGAAAAAGGGCTGGACCCGAACGGCTGCCTGCGCTGTTTGCAGCGCGCGCTGGAGCTGGTGCAGCTTTTGGACGCGGGCGACGTGGTAAACGGCGTGGTGGACGTGTGGCCCCACAGGCGCGAAGAGCGCCGCGTGCCCCTGCGGCCCCAGGCCATCAACCGCCTGTTGGGCACGCAGCTTTCGCGCGAAGAGATGGTGGCCATTCTGCTTCCGCTGGGCTTTGAAATGGACGGCGATGATGTGATTGTGCCCTCTTCCCGCTGGGATGTCGAGCGCGACTGCGACCTGGCCGAAGAGGTGGCCCGCTTTGTGGGCTATAACAAAATGCCCTCCACCATTATGCAGGGCGTGGCCTCGGCCCGGCCCACACCGCGCCAGACGTTCCGCGAAAACGTGCTGAACTGGCTGGTGGGCTATGGCCTGTACGAGACAGAGAGCTTCTCGTTCTACAGCCGCAAGGCGTTCGACGCCATTCGCCTGCCGGCACAAAGCCCGCTGCGCAGCCCTGTGGTAATTGCAAACCCGCTGGGCGAAGACACCAGCGTAATGCGCACCACCGCCCTGCCAAGCATTATGGACGTGGTTGCGCGCAACTACAACGCGCGCGCCGCCGAATGCGCCGTGTTTGAGGATGCCACCGTATATCTGCCCCAGGGCGGGCCCGAAGAGCTGCCCCGCGAGGTAGAAACCGTGGTGATGGCCGCCTATGGCCCCACGTGGGATTACCTGGCCCTGAAGGGCGTGGTGGAGGCCGTGTGCGAGGCGGCCAAAACGCCCGCGCCCCGCTTTGTGGCCAACACGCAGGGCACCACCTTCCACCCGGGCCGCTGTGCCGGTATCTACCTTGGGCAAGAAAAACTGGGCACCATTGGCGAGCTTCACCCCGAAACGGCAGCCAACTATGGCATAAAGCCGCGCGTGGCCGCGGCAGAGCTGAATATGGACGTTTTGTTTGCCCACCGGGGCGGCACGCCCGTGTTCCGCCCGCTGCCCAAGCACCCGGCCGTCACGCGGGACCTTGCCCTTGTCATGGATATGGGCGTGCCTGCAGCGGACGTGGCCGAAGCCATCCGCACAGCGGCAGGCAGCGTGCTGGAAAGCCTTGCCCTGTTTGACGTATACACCGGCGAAAAGGTGGGCGAGGGCAAAAAGAGCCTTGCCTATAACCTTGTGCTGCGCGCGCCGGACCGCACCCTGACGGACGAGGAGGCCGAGGCCACCGTGGCCAAGGTGCTAAGCGCGCTGGAAAAAATGGGCGTGGCCCTTCGCAGTTAAGCAAAGGCACACCCTGCGGCGCGCTGCAAAACAGCGCTGCTTTTTAACCCGCACAGGGCCCCGCGCAAATTTCTCTTGCGCGGGGCCCTGTTTTGGGTTACAATAGGAATAGTAAACTGTATAAGGGGAAAGATGCCCTTTATGCAAGCAAAACATCGCCAGGTGCATTTGCGCACAAGGGTGTTCTTTTCGAAGGAGGCGTGTAGTATGAGCGAACCCACTGCTATTTTTTCCATCTATGACGACAAGGATAAGGAGATCCGCGAGGTGCTCACCAGCGTGTACCGCGCCTTGAAAGAAAAGGGCTATAACCCCATCAACCAGCTGGTGGGCTATATCCTCTCGGAAGACCCTACCTACATCACCACTTACCAGGGTGCGCGCGCCAACATCCGCCGCATCGACCGCGATGACCTGCTGCAGGTGCTGTTGAAAAATTACCTTGGCGAATAACCCGAAAGAGGAGCTGTTTTATCCATGGCATTTACCCCGAAACTGAAATACAAAGGCCGCCCGCTGGTGCGCTGCAAAAACGAGATTTATTACGGTAATTTTTCCGACCCGTTCGTCATTTACATGCAGGTGCTCACCACAAAGGAAGACCACGGCGTGCAGGTGGCAGACCGCATCCACGTCATTCTGCTTTCCACCGACACGCGCAAGAATCCCATTGAGCGCATGCAGCAGCAGTCGATGAAAAACGGGCTGTACAGCGCGTTGGAAATTGGCACCATCTGGCTGGAAAAGGCTTTGAAAGAGGCGGCGAAAGCATAACCCCGCCCACACAGGCAAAACAGCGTCCGGGCGCAGCTATGCACTGCGCCCGGATACTTTTTTGCGGCCCCGCGCGCATGCCGCTTTTGCCCAAAGGAGGCCTTGTATGAAAACGCTTGTGATACACCGCAGAATACAGCTGCCTTCCCTGCTGGTGCCGTTTTGGGCCGTAACTGGCATCTCAAAAGCAGAATTTATGGCAAGGCACCAGCTTCCTGACGAGCTTTCCTGCAGCCTTGACACATGGGGGCACCCCATTGCCCGCACACAGTTTTGCCCCGGCGAATATGGCGTGCCCATCTATTGCGGCAAAACGGTGCAGCTTGCGGCCGGTGAAGGCGCCTGCACCCTTTTTGCCCTGACGGCCGAGGGGCTGCTTTCCAACGAGCTTGTTTTGCCGCAGGCGGCCGGGGTGTATTCCATTCTGCTGGAGGCAAAGGGCGGGTGGCGGGCGCCCAGCTACCCGCACCTGCGCCTTGCCGGGCAGGTGCAGGGCCTGTAGCCGCCGTGCCGGCCCCTTTTCCTCACACGCGCCCGGAAGGCAGCCGCCTCCCTGGCCGCCGGTTCTGCACGGCGGCGCGGCGCGCGGCTGAAAAAAGAACGGGCGGCCCTGCCAGGCAGGGCCGCCCGTTTTTTGCGCGCTGTGCAAAAGCCAAAAGGCTTGCGGCTTATTCTTTCTCTTCCGTCTCGGCCGTCTCTTCCCCTTCGGGCTCATCCTCCGAGAAATCCACCTCAAATTTTGTGCCGCAGTTGGGGCAGGTGAGGTCGTCTGAAGCAAGCATATCCTCGTCTACGCACACCACTTCGCCGCAGTTGGGGCAGGTAATCTCGTACAGGCCCGCCTCATACTCGTCGGCATAATCTTCCTCGTCGCCGTCCTCGCCGTCAAACAGGTAATCTTCCACGTCCTCAAGGTCTTCGCTCACGGCGTCCACTTCGTCAAACAGCTGGTCCACATCGGTGTCAATCTCTTCCACCCTGGCGGCCATTGCATCCAGCGTTTCCACCACGGCGGCCATCAGCTTGCCCTCTTTGGTGGAAACATCATACTCCATGCCCTCCATCAAGCCTTTGAGGTAGGCAACTTTCTCTTTCAGTTCCATGGGTGCTCCTTCCTTTCTGCGCGGCGGCGCGCGCCGCCAAAACTCAAAACAGGGCAGGGGCCACACGGCCCCGCCCTGCGGATGTCTTATGCGTTACGCACGCTCCATATATTCGCCCGTGCGGGTGTCAATGCGAATCATGTCGCCCTCGTTGATGAACAAAGGCACGCGAATTTCGGCGCCCGTCTCCAGCGTGGCGGGCTTCAGCGTGTTGGTAGCGGTGTTGCCCTTAAAGCCCGGGTCTGTCTTTGTCACTTCCAGCACCACAAAGTTGGGGGCCTCTACGCCGAACACCTTGCCCTTATAGCTCAGCACTTTGCACACTTCGTTCTCTTTCACGAACTTGAAGGCCTCGCCCAGCTCGCTTTCGTTCAGCGGAATCTGCTCGTACGTCTCGTTATCCATGAAATAGTACAAATCGCCGTCCTTGTAGGAATAGGTCATCTCGCGGCGCTCGATGTATGCAGTGGGGAACTTGGCGGTGGGGTTATACGTTTTTTCCACCACAGAGCCCGTGATGACGTTGCGAATCTTCGTGCGCACGAAGGCCGCGCCCTTGCCGGGCTTTACATGCTGGAACTCCACGATCTGGTAGACGTTGCCGTCCTCCTCGAACGTGATGCCATTGCGGAAATCGCCAGCAGAAACCATAAAGATCGATCCTCCAATAATACTTTGTAACAGATATTCACATGTGTATATAGTGTACCGTATTTTTCCGCTTTTTTCAAGGGGTTTTGCCGTTTTCGCAGCCCAAAGGGTAACGCCGTTACAAAAGCCGGCCGCCCTTTTCGTAATAGCGGCGCAGCACGGGCTTTTCCAAATGGCGGCGCAGGCGAATCAGCGGCTTGATGTCACGGTACATGGGCTGCACCAGCAGCATTTGCACCCCGGCCAGGTTTGCGCCCATGGCGTCGGTGAAAACCTGGTCCCCCACAAGGGCCGCCTCGCAGGGGCGCACGCCCATTTCGCGGCAGGCATGCCACAGCCCAAAGGGTGCGGGCTTGCAGCAAAGCGCGCTGTAGGGCAGGCCAATCTTCTGCGCAAAGGGACGCACGCGGCCCGGCATATTGTTTGAAGCCACGCGCAGCTTGACGCCGCTTTCCTTCATGGTTTGCAGCCAGGCGGCAATGGCGGGCGGCAGCTGCTGGCTGCCGTGGCCGGTAAGCGTGTTGTCTACATCCAAGATCAGGGCGCGGATGCCGTGTTCGCGCAGATATTCCGGCGTGATATATTCGGCGCCGCGAAACAGCGCCGTGGGCTGGAACAGCGCCATGCCCCCCTCTCCTTTCCCGGTGCGGCGGCCAGCGCCGCGGCAATCAAAAAGCGGGCCCTGAAACAAGGCCCGCCCGGTGTTTCAAACCGTACCCCTAAGCCCCTCGCTTATTTGTACTTGCGCTTGCGGGCGGCTTCGGATTTCTTCTTGCGCTTCACGGAAGGCTTTTCGTAGGCTTCGCGCTTGCGCACCTCGGCGAGAACGCCAGCGCGCGCAGTAGAGCGCTTGAAACGGCGAAGCGCGCTTTCCAGCGACTCGCCCTCTTTTACTCGAATTTCCGACATCTTTGTCCCTCCCTTAACCTGAGGTAAGAGCCGAAAGGTATGCAGTACATAAACTATCAGCTTTTTATATTATACAATGGTGGCCGGGCCTGTGTCAATGTTTTTCTTTTGAGTGGCCCGCAGCCCCGCGCCTATTTTGCGGCCAGGTTCACCAGCTTGCCGGGCACATAAATCTCTTTCACCACGGTTTTGCCCGCAAGTTCTTTTTCCACGTTCGGCTCGGCCTTGGCAAGGGCAATGGCCTCGGGCGCAGAAATATCTGCCGCCACCGTCACGCGCGCACGCACTTTGCCGTTTACCTGCACGGCAATTTCCACCGTGTTTTCCGCGCACTTGGCCTCGTCGTACTGCGGCCACTGCGTGTGGGCAATCTGCCCTTCAAAGCCAAGGTTTTCCCACATTTCCTCCGTCATATGCGGTGCAAACGGGTTCAAAAGCACCAGCAGCGTGCGCACCTCGCCCGCTGTGACGCTTTGCGCCTCGTAAAATTCGTTCACAAGGCTCATCATGGCGGCAATGGCCGTGTTCATCTTCAGGTTTTCAATGTCCTGCGTCACCTTTTTGATGGTGCGGTGCACAGCGCCCTCCAGCGCGGCGGAATAGCCGGGCACAGCGGCGTCCATGCGGTCCGCAAGGGCCCACACGCGCTCTAAAAAGCGGCGGCAGCCCTTGATGGACGCGGTGTTCCAGGGCGCGGCCTTTTCAAAATCGCCAATAAACATCTCGTACAGGCGCATGGTGTCGGCGCCATAGTCGCGCACGATGTCGTCCGGGTTCACCACATTGCCGCGGCTTTTGGACATCTTCTCGCCGTTTTCGCCCAAAATCATGCCGTGGCTGGTGCGCTTTTGATACGGCTCGGAATAGGGCACCACGCCAATGTCGTACAAAAACTTGTTCCAGAACCGGCTGTACAGCAGGTGAAGGGTGGTGTGTTCCATGCCGCCGTTATACCAATCTACCGGGCCCCAATAGCGCAGGGCCTCGGGCGAAGCAAGGGCGGTGTCGTTGTGAGGGTCCATATAGCGCAGGAAATACCACGAAGAGCCCGCCCACTGGGGCATGGTGTCTGTCTCGCGCCTGGCGGGGCCGCCGCAGGCCGGGCAGGTGGTGTTTACCCACTCGGTATGGCGCGCCAACGGGCTTTCGCCGCCTTCGCCGGGCTCGAAATCGGTGATATCCGGCAGGCGCAGGGGCAGCTCGCTTTCCGGGATGGGCTGCCAGCCGCAGTGCTCGCAGTACACCATGGGGATGGGCTCGCCCCAATAGCGCTGGCGGCTGAACACCCAGTCGCGCAGCTTAAAATTGGTTTTGGCCTCGCCAATGCCCTTTTCCACCAGCCATTGCGTGATGGCCTTTTTTGCCTCTTCCACGCTCATGCCGTCCAAAAAGCCGCTGTTCACCATCACGCCGGTGGCGCAATCTGTAAAGGCAGCCTTCTGCACATCGCCGCCCTTCACCACTTCCACAATGTCACAGCCGAACTTTTGGGCAAATTCCCAGTCGCGCTCATCGTGCGCGGGCACAGCCATAATGGCGCCTGTGCCGTAGCTGATCAGCACATAATCGGAAATGAAAATGGGAATCTCTTTGCCGTTCACCGGGTTTACGGCACGCACGCCCTCTATTTTCACGCCCGTTTTCTCTTTGGCCAGCTCGGTGCGCTCGAAATCGCTTTTGCGGGCGGCCTCTTCCTGGTAGGCGCGCACGGCGGGCATGTTGCCAATTTTATCTGCCCATTTTTCAATGGCCGGGTGCTCGGGGCTGATGACCATATAGGTGGCGCCAAACAGCGTGTCCGGCCGGGTGGTGTAAATCAGCAGGCTGTCGCCCGCCGTGGTTTCAAACCGCACCTGTGCGCCGTGGCTGCGGCCAATCCAGTTCTTCTGCTGGGCCTTTACGCGGTCAATAAAATCCAGCCCGTCCAAATCGTCTATCAGCCTGTCGGCATAGGCGGTTATTTTCAGCATCCACTGGCTTTTGTTTTTGTGCACCACATCGCTGCCGCAGCGCTCGCACTTGCCGTTCACCACTTCTTCGTTGGCAAGCACCACCTGGCAGCCCGTGCACCAGTTGACGTTCATCTCTTTTTTATAGGCAAGGCCCTTTTTATAAAGCTGAAGGAAAATCCACTGCGTCCACTTGTAATAAGAGGGGTCGGTGGTGTTCACTTCCCTGTCCCAATCGAAAGAGAGCCCCAGGCTTTTCAGCTGGCTTTTGAAGCGCGCCACGTTCTTTTCGGTGACAAGCTCGGGGTGGATGTGGTTTTTCATGGCATAGTTTTCCGTGGGCAGGCCAAAGGCGTCCCAGCCCATGGGGTACAGCACGTTATAGCCCTGCAGGCGCTTTTTGCGCGCCACAATGTCCAGCGCGGTATAGCTGCGCGGGTGCCCCACGTGCAGGCCCTGGCCGGAGGGGTATGGGAACTCTACCAGGGCGTAATATTTGGGCAGAGAAAAATCCTGTTTGGCGGCAAACGTTTTCTCTTTATCCCAGATGTCCTGCCACTTTTTTTCAATTGTCTTGAAATCGTACTTCATGCTCTCTTTCACATCCAATGATCAGTTTCCGCGCAGATTGTGCGCCGCACCATGGGCCTTTTCCAAGGCCCGAAGATGGTTTTACTTTAGCACATTTCGGCACAGATGTAAAGCCATGCACCCGGCCTTGCCGGGGCCTAGGGGCACCGGCGCCCGTTTTCACTGCCCCTGCCGTCAGGCGCTGCAGGGCGCAAAAAGGCGCGCCCTGTTAAGGGCGCGCCACTGTGTATAAAGGTTTATTCCTGGGAAAGGGTGGGCGTCACGTCTTCGCCGTCGGCCCACAGGTGCTCCAGGTCGTAAAAATCCCTCGCCTCCGGGCTGAACACATGCACAATCACGCTGCCGTAATCGAGGATGAACCAGTTTTTGGTAGAGAACCCCTCGGTGCGCACAGGTGCTATGCCTGCCTCTTTCAGTTGGAACTCGGCCTCTTCGGCCAGGCTTTTCACATGGGTGGAGGATGTGCCGGAGGCAATGACAAAGTAATCTGCCAGCACGGTGAGGTCGTGCACGCGCAGCACCTTCACGCGCGTGGCTTTTTTATTGTCCAGAACTTGGGCGATGTGCATCGCCAGTGCTTTTGGTTCCATTTTTTCTCCTAACTGCCTGCACTTCAGGCCGCAGGCTGGCTTGTGCTGCTGGTGGCGTCGCTTTGGGTGGCATCGTTCACAGTGCCGTCGGTGCCCATCTGGCTCAGCTCGGGGTCTATTACGGCGCCAAGCTGCGACACGTCCGCCGGAAGCTGGATATTCAGCTCGGACGCGCTGACGGACGCGTCGGCCGGGCGGAAATACTGGTTCAGGAAATCGGCCGTCTCTTGAATGGCAATGCCAGAGACAAGGTCGCTGCCATTTGCCTTCACCTGGGTGCCATACACGGGCAGGCGCCCGATGAGAATATTCTCGGACGGCACGTTTTTCACCGCAATGGCAAGGGCGGCGCAGTCGATGGGGCTGATGTCCGTCTCGACATATTGCAGGAACACCGGCATCAGGCGCACCATTTCCTGCCAGCTCATGGTGAGCATATAGCGGAACAGCGCGGCGTAGAAATAGCGCTGGTTGTTCAAACGGTCGATGTCGCCGCGCGGGGTGGCGCTGGAATCTTTGCGCTGGCGCAAAAAGAACTCAAGCTCTTCGCCCTGCAGCCAGCGGTAGCCCTGCTCCAGCCTGCTGCCGTTATATTCCATGGTGACGGGCACATACACCTGCAGGGCAAACTGGTCGCCCAGGGCCGTCATCATCCCCTGCAGCATCTGCATGTCTATCACCACATAATCGTCCACGGGCAGCTGCAGCTGGTCGTACAGCACCTGTGCAATGTTCTGCACGCGGTTCTCCTGGTCTGCCCCGTGGGCATACAGGGCATTGATGCGCCCGGTGCCGCCGGTGGGAAGATCCAGCCCTACAAAGGTGTCGCGCGGAATTTGCAGCATGTGCACCGTGTTTTCCTTTTTATTGAACTGCACATACAAAATCATGTCTGTATTGCCGTTCTTGCTGCGCTGGACGCCCAGCGCCTGTTCTGCGGGGTCGTCGTCATAATCGATACCCAGCACAAGGATGTTGGTGAGGTCCTTGCTGTACTCGGGCGGGGTGGCGATATCCTGCGTAAGCGAGCCGCTTTCGCGCGGGGCCAGAGAATGCGCCACATACCAGTAGAACCCGGCCGCCCCCATTGCCATGAGGCACAGCACAGACACAAAGCCAATGGCAATTTTTTTGCCAAGGCTTGCCTTTTTCTTCCTGCGCCTGCGCCCGGCCGGCTGCGTGCGGGAAGGGGCGGGCTGCCGCCTGCCCTTCGCATAGGCCGTATCGCGCTGCACATCGTACGGCCGCCGCGCACTTTGGCCTGCGGGCCTGCGGGCCGCGCCCCCCTGGCTGCCACCGCGGGAAACCGGGCGCTGCACGTCTTTCTGCACATCATACGCGCTGCGCCGCGGGGCCGCGGGGGCCGGGCGCCGGGCACGCTTTGCGCGGGAAACGTCTATATTCCGAATATTATGCTGGTTTCTCAAGGCGTTCCCTCCGAGTTGTCGTTTTTATTATGCGGGGCTTTGCGCTGCGCCGGGCGGCACGGCCGGCTCAGCGCTTTGCGCGCCTGCGCCCTGCTCTACCGTGCCGCCGCCGCCAATATGGCTCATTTCGGCGTCAATGACAACGCCGTTGGACGCCTCGGCCCCGCCGTTTGCGGCAAAGTGAAGTTCTTCCGCAGGCACGGGCGCTTCGGCCGCGCGGAAATACTGGTTCAGGAAACCGGCCGCCTGCTGCGGCGCCACATCAGATACATAGTGGTATGTGTTGTAATACGTCTGCGTGCCGTACATGGGCAGGCGCCCCATAGAGATGTTCGCATCCGGCACCTCCATCACGCTCAGCGCCAGCGCCACGCACTGCACCGGGTCAATGTCTGTCTCGACATAGTTCAGCGCCCAGGGCACAAGGCGCATCATCTCGCCCACGGACATGGTGCGCATATAGCGGAACAGCGCCGAATAGAAATAGCGCTGGTTGTTCAGGCGGTCAAAATCGCCGCGCGGGGTGTTTTTTGCATCTTCGCGGCAGCGCAGGAAAAACTCCAGCTCTTCGGCCTTCAGGTACTGGTAGCCCGGGTCAAGGTGGCTTTGCAGCACGCCGTTCCTGTAGTAGTTCAGCTCGGTGGGCACATACACTTCCAGCGCCCATTCCTCGCCGCCGAAAGCCTCGAACATATCCTTGAAGTGCTCCATGTCAATGGTGATATAGTGGTCTACCGGCAGCTTCAACTGGCGGTTGAACACGTCCACAATGTTCTGCACCTTGTTCTCGTTCGGGCCGTGGGCAAACACGGCATTGATTTTGCCCGTGCCCATGGTGTAGCCGTGCCAGCTTTCGTCTGTAACCAAAAACATATCGCGCGGCACCTGCAGCATGCGAACCTGCCTTGTTTTCTTATTATACTGCACATACAGCAGCATATCCGCCATGGGGTTTTCTTTTGAACGTACCACACCCAGCTCGGCCTCATTTGCGTTCTGCTCGTTATCGTAGTCGAGGCCAAGCACAAGGATGTTCATCTGTTCTTCCTGCAATTCGGGCGGCACCAGCTCGTTTATGCCGCTGGCGTTCTGCACTGCGGCGTTGCCGCCGTTCAGCTTTGCCCTGGCGTAAAGGTAAAACCCGCCCGCGCACAGGCACAGGGCGCACAACACGCCGGCAGACGCCACAAGGGCCTTTTTGCCTTTGCTGCGCCGCCGTTTGCCGCGCTGCGGCGCAGGGGGCATGCCGGGCCGGGGCGCGGGTGGCGGGGCCGCGCGGCGGCTTTGCGCGCGGGACGCTGCGGGCGCCTGCGCGCGCGGGAAATATCAATCTGCCTTGGGGCCTGCCTCAGAGTTTGGCGTTGTTCCACTGGCGTATCCTCCGTAAAGCTCTGCACGAAGCTGTGCATAGGCCTGCAGAGAGAGCTCGTCCACCGGTTTGCCCGTCTCTTTCAGCCAGCTGATGGACATGCCCAGCGCCTCTACCATGGTTTTATCCAGATTTTGCAGGGCGTGCTGGCGCAGGGTGGCTGCCTCGGGGTATGTCCGCTCGTAGCTTGCCATATCCGCCAGATACAGCACTTTGTCCAGCTTGGACATATGAGGCTTGCCGGTGGTATGGCAACGGATGGCAGAGAGGATCTCTTCATCCTCCACGCCGTATTCAGTTTTTGCAAGCACGGCTGCGGCCGCGCCATGCCACACAGGCGGCAGGCGTTTGGCCGCACCCTTGGCTATTATATCATTTTCTGCAATCAACTGCAACATTCTGTCTTTCGGCAGCTCTTTGGCAATGTCGTGCAGCAGGGCCGCCAGCGCCGCTTTTTCCTCGCTTACGCCATTGCGCTCTGCCAGCCGCACGGCCAGCTTTTCCACATTGCGCGTGTGCTCGTAGCGCCGCTGGCTCAGCGTGCGCTTTGCAAGCCGCGCGGCCTCTTTCCGTGTAATCAATGGCACCGGGCCTCCTTGTAAGTGGTGTCTGTGCCGCCGCGGTATAACCCCTCGCGCAGAATGATGCGCTGTACTTCGGCCGGCACCAGAGGCGAGATGTCACCGCCGCGCGCTGCCAGCGCGCGCACCTGCGTGCTGGAGATTTCCAGCACGGTTCCGGGCGCAAACAGAATGTCGGCGCCCTCGGCCGCAAGGGCCTGCGCGGCGGCCGCAAGGGCTGGCTCATCGCCGTTTTCGCGGCTGTGCACCACCAGCGCTGAAATGCGTAAAATATCGCGCCAGCGCCGCCAGGCGCGGAACGAAAGCAGCATGTCGCTGCCAAGGCACAAGTGCAGCCGCGCGCCCGGGTAGGCTTTTTGCAGCATGCACAGCGTGTCCACCGTATAGTTTTTGCCGCCCTGGCCCATTTCCCACAGGCTCACTTCCACACAGGGCGAAAGCGCCCGAAAGCAGCCGCACATCTCGGCGCGCAGGGCGCCGGGCGTGGCGCTGGCCTGTTTGTGGGGCGGCACACCCGCGGGCATCACCAGCGCCCTATTGGGCTGCACGGCGGCAAGGCAGGCCGAAAGCAGCGCCATGTGGCCGTTGTGGGGCGGGTCGAACGTGCCGCCGAACAAAAGCAGCTTTTCCATGTTCAGCCCTTCAGCAGCGCGGCGTATTGCGAATCTTTTTTCTTCTGCAGGTACAGCACAAACTTCGAGCCAATCACCTGCACACAATCTGCCCCCGTCTGTTCAGCCAGCGCGTCCGCCGCCTCGCGCGGGGTGTACATGCTGGTTTCCAGCACCTTCATTTTAATCAGTTCACGCGCGGCCAGGCATTCGGCCGTGCTTTTCACAAGCGCCTGGTCTATCTCGCCCTTGCCCACCTGAAACACCACGGGCAGGGCCTGCGCCTCCTTGCGCAGGATGGCGCGCTGTTTGCTTGTCAGCATAAATGGCTCCTTTTCCGGCTTTTCAGCCTGTTTTTGGTTTATTGTTTCCGCGGGCAGGCGGGGCCGCACACGGCCCCCAGAATGCTTGTATCCGCCAGAAAGGCGGGCAGCTCCCGCTCCATCCGGGCCAGCGCGCGGGCGCGGTGGCTGATGGCGTCCTTTTCCTGGGCCGAAAGCTGGGCATAGGTGCGCCGTGCGGCGTTTGCCTCGCACGCCGCGCCCTGGCCCGGCATGCCCACCTCGTCCGGAATGAACAGCGGGTCGTACCCAAAGCCGTTTTCGCCCTTTTCTTCAAAATCAATGGCACCGGGGCAGTGGCCCACATATACCGCATGGCGGCCGCCCGGCAGCCACACGCACACAGCGCTGGTGAAATGGGCCGTGCGCTGCGCCGCCGGCACGCCTTGCAGCGCGGCCAGCAGCTTGCGGTTGTTGGCGCCGTCGTCGCCATGCACGCCCGCATAGCGCGCCGAATACACCCCCGGCGCGCCGTCCAGCGCGTCTACGCACAGGCCGGAATCATCTGCAATGGTGGGCTTTTGGCACGCCTCGCAGATGGCCTGGGCCTTGATGGCGGCGTTTTCTTCAAACGTGGTGCCGGTTTCTTCCGGCTCCAGCAGCACGCCCGCCTCGCGCTGCGAAAGCACGGTGTGGCCCATGCGCACCAGAATGCGGCGCATTTCGGCCAGCTTGTGGGCGTTGTTGGTAGCTGCGATAAATTCCATCTTACACCTCAAATATGAAAATTTCGTTGCGGGGCGTCAAGTTTCGCGCAAAAACAGCGCGTCCACAAAGGCCCCGGCGTCAAAGGGCATCAGGTCGTCCATGCCCTCGCCCACGCCCACAAAGCGCACGGGCAGGCCCAGCTTTTCCTTCACGCTGATGGCGGCGCCGCCCTTGGCCGTGCCGTCCAGCTTGGTGAGCACCACGCCCGTGGCGCCCGCGGCGTCGATGAATTCCTGCGCCTGGCTGATGGCGTTCTGCCCGGTGATGGCGTCCAGCACCAAAAGCGTCTCCACGCTGGCGGCCGGGCATGCCTTGCCCACGGCGCGGCTGATTTTGGCAAGCTCGGCCATGAGGTTCTTTTTATTGTGCAGGCGGCCGGCCGTGTCGCAGATGACAAGGTCTATGCCCTTTGCCGCGGCGGACTGCACGGCGTCGAACACCACGGCGGCGGGGTCGGCCCCCTCCTGGTGGCGCACCATGGGCACGCCCGCGCGCTGGGCCCACACGCCAAGCTGCTCGGCCGCGGCGGCGCGGAAGGTGTCGCCTGCCGCCAAAAGCACCGTTTTACCCGCGTCTTTGTAATAGTGCGCCAGTTTTGCAATGGACGTTGTTTTGCCCACGCCGTTTACGCCAATTACCAGGATGACAGCCGGGTGGCCGGACAGGTCAAGCTCTTTTTCCGCCTGCATATGCTCTTTCACAATGTCCTTCAAAGCGTCCAGCGCCTCGGCGCCCGTTTTCAGCCGCTGGCTGCGCACGCGCGCGCGCAGCTCGTCCACCAGCTGCACGGCCACGCCCGCGCCGGTGTCGGCCAGAATGAGCTGTTCCTCCAGCTCGTCATACAACTCGTCTGTAATTTCGCCTGCCGAGACCATATCGGCAATGGTGCCAAAAATGGAATCTCTTGTTTTTTTCAGGCCCTGGCCCAGTTTTTCAAAAAAGCCCATCTCGTTCTTCCTTTCCTTGGTTCAGTTCACAAGGCTTGCATCCACATGGTTCACGTCCAGCCGAAGCAGCTTGGAGACGCCGTCCTCCTGCATGGTGACGCCGTACAGCACATCGGCCTCCTCCATGGTGCCGCGGCGGTGCGTGATGACGATGAACTGGGTGGCGTTGCAGATGCGCCGCAGATACTGCGCAAAGCGGGTGACGTTCACGTCGTCCAGCGCGGCCTCTATCTCGTCCAGCACGCAGAATGGCGCGGGGTTCACCGCAAGAATGGCAAAATAGATGCTGATGGCCACCAGCGCCTGCTCGCCGCCCGAAAGCGCCGACAGGTTTTTGATGATTTTGCCCGGCGGCGCCACCTCTATTTCAATGCCGCTCTCCAGCACGTCGGCCTCATCTTCCAGCTTCAGGCTGGCGCTGCCGCCGCCGAACAGTTCGGCAAAGATGCGCCCGAAATGGCGGTTGATGGCCTCGAAGCTCTGCGTGAACATGCTGCGCATCTCGGCCGCCAGCGAGGTAATCATCTTTTCCAGCTGGGCCTTGCTCTGTTCCACGTCTTCCACCTGGGCGCGCATATAGTCGTAGCGCGCGCGCACCTCGGCATACTCATCGATGGCGCCCACATTCACATTGCCCAGCGCGCGTATTTTGGCGCGCACCTCGCCCACATCGCGCCGCAGCTGGGTGACGCTTTCAAACGGCACGCACAGCGCCTCGGCGTCCGAAAGGGTAAGCTCGTATTCCTCCCAAAGCTTGGCCACCGTTGCGTCGTACTCGGCGTCCTTCTGCTCTTTCTGCTCGGCAAGGCGGGCGGCCTCGCGGCCAAGGGCCTCGCGCTCATCCGTCCATTTGCGCACAAGGGCCGCGTTTTGGGTGGTGGCGCCCTCCTTTTCCAGGCGCTGCTGGGCAAGGGCGCGAATTTCCTCCTCGCAGGCGGCAATGGCCTCGCGGCTTTGCTGCGTCTGCGCGCGCACGGCCTGGATGGCCGCGCGGTGTTGTTCGTTCTGCTGTTCCAGCGCGCGCAAAGACGCCTCAATCTGGCGCGCGCGCTCGTCCCTTTCGCCTGTGCGGCCCCGCAAAGCCTCCAGCGAGGCGGCGTGGGCGTCGGCGTCCTTTTCCAGGCCCAGCTTATGCAGCTTGCATTCGCTCAGCTCGTCCGCCAGCTTGGTGCGCGCGGCCAAAAAATCGCCGTCGGTGCCAGAGACGCCAGCCAGCTCGGCCTCCAGAATGCGCGCGTCCTCTTCGGCGCGCTGCATGCTCGCCTGCGCCTCGGCTGCGGCCGCAGCCTGCTGGGCCTGCGTGCGCTGCAGCTCTTCCCGGCTGCGCTGCAGCGCGCCCAGGTTTTCGCGCGCGGCGGCAAGGGCCGCATCCACGCGCTTTGTCTCCACCTCGCCGCGAATCTTATCGCCCCCGGCGGTGATGAGTTCGCTTTCCGTCGCCGTAAGCTGCGCCTCCAGCTGCGTCACCTCGGCGGCGGCTGCCTGCGTGCGCTTGGCCGCATCGGCCCGCTGCTGTTCCAGGCCCGCCAGCTTTTTGCGAAGCTCTTCCAGCTCTTGCCGGCGGCTGAACAGCCCGGCAGAGCGCGACACGCTGCCGCCGGTGAACGAGCCGCCCGCGTTGATAACCTGGCCGTCCCGCGTGACCACACGGTTGCGGTAGCCCAGCGCGCGCGCCACGCGCGAGGCGGTGTTGATGTCATCCACCACCACAATGCGCCCCAAAAGATTTGAGACGATGTTGGCATATTTCGCGTCCGCCTGCACAAGGCCCGAGGCGCAGACGGCGTCCTCTGGCAGGGTGCGGGCGTCAAAGCTGGCAGGGCGCACGGTGTCCAGCGGAAGGAAGGTGGCCCGCCCGCCTTTTGTCTCTTTCAAATAAGCCATGGCGGCCTTGGCGGCCGTCTCGTTTTCCACCACGATGTTCTGCAAAGCAAAGCCCAGCGCCGTCTCGATGGCCGTCTCGTAGCCCGGCCGCACCGTGAGGATGGTGGACACCGGCCCCGTGATGCCGCGCAGGCGGCGCGCCTCGGCGGCTTTCATTACGCTTTTCACGCTGCTTTGAAAGCCGTCCAGGCTGTGCTCCAGCTCGCGCAGAATGGCTACGCGCCCGCGCGCGGCCTCTTCGGCGCGCGCGCACGCCTGCTGGGCGGCCTCAGCCTCGGCCAGGGCCTTTTTGCGGCTCTCCAGCTTCAGCGAAAGCCCGGCCTTGATATTTTCCAGGCGCGTGGCGGCCGCCGCGGCGTCTGCCAAAAAGGCGTCTGTCTCGAGCTTTTGTTCTTCCAGCCCCGCTATGGCCTGCTGGGCCGCCTCGGCCTCACCTGCCTGGGCCTCCAGACGCACGGCGGCAGACTGCGCCGCCGCCTGGGCGGCCGCGGCCTCCACCTTCCAATCTGTCGCCTTGGCGGCAAGCGCGGCCAACTGCGCTTCCAGCTGGCCGCGCCGTTCGCCCGTGGCGGCGCTTTTTTCCGTCAGCTCGGCCAGCGAAGCCTCCAGCTGGGCAATGCGCCGGGCCGCGGCCTCAATCTCGGCGCCCAGCGCCTGGCGCTGGGCCTCGTGGGCGGCGCGCTCGGCCTCCAGCGCTTTGGCGCCCTCGCTGCCTGCGCGCAGCTCGTCGCGCAGGGTACCGGCCGTGGCCTCGTTGTGGCGGATGTCGTTTTCCAGCACGGCAATGCGCGCGTCCGCCCCGGCGGCGGCCTGTTCCAGCGTGCGGATGCCGGCGTTCTTTTCATCGATGCGGGCAATCAGCGCCTCGATCTCGGCACGGATATCCGCCGTGCCGGCCTCGGCTTCGTCAATGCGCCGCGAGACGTCCGCATAGTCTGCGTTCGCAATTTCTATTTTGCGCTGCGCCTCGCGCACGGCCTCTTTCGCGCGGTGCACAGTGTCTGTCCACAGTGTCACTTCCAGCCCTTTGCGCCGCCCGGCCAGCTCTAAGTATTTTTTGGCCTTTTCGCTCTCTTTTTCCAGCGGGCCCACGCGCCCCTCCAGCTCGGCCAGAATGTCGCGCAGGCGCACCAGGTTTTCTTCTGCCGAGGCAAGGCGGCGCTCGGCCTCGTTTTTGCGGTAGCGGTATTTGGCAATGCCGCTGGCCTCTTCGAAGATCTCGCGTCGCTCGGCGCTTTTGGCGCCCACAATCTCTGCAATACGGCCCTGGCCGATGACGGAATAGCCGTCGCGGCCCAGGCCCGTGTCCAGAAACATCTCGTAGATGTCTTTCAGGCGCACGTTCTGCCCGTTGACGGTGTATTCGCTTTCGCCCGAACGGTAATACCGGCGGCCCACCACCACTTCGTCCGCGTCCACGTCGATGCCGCGGTCTGTGTTGTCAATGACAAGGCTCACAGCGGCAAAGCCCATGGGCCCGCGCTGGGCCGAGCCGGAGAAAATGACGTTTTCCATCTTGCCGCCGCCGCGCAGCTGCTTTGCGCTGGTTTCGCCCATCACCCAGCGGATGGCGTCTGAGATATTCGATTTGCCCGAGCCGTTCGGCCCCACCACTGCGGTGATGCCGCGCTCGATTGTGATGCGCGTTTTGTCTGGGAACGATTTGAACCCCTGGATCTCCAGCGCTTTTAAAACCATAGGGGGAATTTCCTTTCCGCGTGTTTTTGCAAAGCGCGCCGTGCGCTCAATAGCCCATCAGCGCCAGCGCCTCTTTGGCAGCGGCCTGTTCGGCCTGCTTTTTGGAATGGCCCTCGCCGCTGCCGATGCAGTTTGAATTCAGGTGCACTTCTACCACAAAGTGTTTGTCGTGGTCTGGCCCTGTTTGGCTGGCCACCACATAGCGCAGCCGCTCGGAGGGGTTTTGCTGCACAACCTCCTGCAGTTTTGTCTTATAATCCTCTTCGGCGCTCTGCTTTGTGAGGGCCGAGGTGACGAAGGGCAGGATGAATGCGCGCGCGGCGTCGATGCCGCCGTCGAGGTACAGCGCCGCAATGACGGCCTCAAACGCGTCGGATACCACACTGGGCCGCGTGCGCCCGCCGCCCATCTCTTCGCCGTGGCCCAGCCGCAGCCAGCGGCCCAGGCCTATTTTCTGGGCAAAGGTGAACAGCGCGGCCTCGCACACCAGGCTGGCGCGCATGCGCGTCAAATCGCCCTCCGGCAGGCTGGAATGGGTAAACAGGTATTCCGCCACCACAATGCTAAGCACCGAATCGCCTAAAAACTCCAGGCGCTCGTTGTGCTTTGTGCCGTGGCGCGCCTCGTTGGCGAACGAGGTGTGGGTGAGGGCCGTCTCCAGCAGGGCTTTGTCCTGAAAGGTGTGCCCCAGCACGCGCTCCAGCGCTTCATAGTCCATCAGGCCCGTTCCTCCTCTGCTTCGCTCAGCGCGCCCAGTTTTGCGCGCATATCCTCTACCACGCCGCTTTCCACACACTGCTTTGCCTGGCGGATGGCGTTCTGGAAGGCGCGCGCCTTCGACGAGCCGTGTGCCTTGATCACAGGCTTTGACACGCCCAGCATCAGCGCGCCGCCGTGCTCGTCGGCGTCCATTTTCTTTTTAAAATCTTTCATGCCGTCCCGCACCAGCAGGTAGGCCAGCTTTGTGCCAAGGCTTTTCATAAACACGCCCTTCAGCTGGCCCACCAGCGTTTTGGCAAGGCCCTCGGTAAGCTTCAGAATGACGTTGCCCGTAAAGCCGTCGCACACCACCACGTCCACAGCGCCCGCGGGCACATCGCGCGGCTCGATATTGCCGGTGAAATTCACCGCCTTGTTTTCGCGCAGAAGGCGGTGGGCCTCCACATAGACGGGGGTGCCTTTCGTATCTTCGGCGCCGTTGTTCACAAGGCCCACCGTGGGGTTGGGGCGGCCCAGCACGTTCTGCGCATAGGCGCTGCCCATCACGGCAAAGGCATTCAGCATTTCGGGGCGGCATTCCACATTCGCGCCCGCGTCCAAAAGCAGGTAGGGCTGCTGGCCGCCCGGCACCACTACGCCGATGGCCGGGCGCTTGACGCCCTTCAGGCGCTTGACAATAAGCGTGGCGCCCGCCAGCAGCGCGCCAGTGGAACCGGCCGAGACAAACGCGTCGCCCTTGCCCTCGGCCAGAAGGCGCAGGCCCACCACCATGGAGGAATCTTTTTTATGGCGAATGGCCGCCGTGGGCTCGTCGTGCATTGAGATTGCCTCGCTGGCATGCACCACGGTGATGCCCTGCAGCGAGATGCCCCCCTCTTTTGCCGCGGCCTCAATGGCGGCGCTGTCGCCCACCGCCGTCACTTCAATGCCGTATTCGCGCACAGCGCCGGCGGCGCCGCGCAAAATTTCGCCGGGGGCGTTGTCCCCGCCCATTGCGTCGATGATAATGTTCATGGTAAGGTTCCTCCTTGCTGTGATGGCCCGCTGCGGGGCCGTGATGGCGCGGCGCGCTTTGCGGCCGCAGAAGGGTTTGTATTACACATCCGCCAGCGCGGCGCGCATGGCCTGCACCGCGCGCTGGGCCACAAGCAGATAGCGCTGGCGCTTGTCGCGCACGCGCGCCTCCAGCGGGGGCAAAATGCCCATGTTGGCGCCCATGGGCTGAAAATCTTTCGAGGGCGAGGTGATATAGCGCAAAAGCGCGCCGCACATTGTCTCGGCCGGATATTCGGGCACGGCCTCGCCCGCAAGGCGCGCGGCAATGGCGCGGGCGGCCAGAAGGCCGCTGGCCGCGCTTTCCATATAGCCTTCGAAGCCCGTAATTTGCCCGGCAAAGAAAAGGTCTGGCCGTGTTTTCAGGCACAGCCCGGGCGTAAGCACCTTTGGGCTGTTCAAAAAAGTGTTGCGGTGCATCACGCCATAGCGGGCAAACTCGGCATGGGCAAGGCCCGGTATCATGGAGAACACGCGCTTTTGCTCGCCAAATTTCAGGTTTGTCTGAAAGCCCACCAGGTTGTACAATGTGCCCGCGGCATTTTCGGCGCGCAGCTGCACGTTGGCCCAGGGGCGGTGGCCGGTGGCCGGATTGATAAGGCCCACAGGCCGCAGCGGGCCATAGCGCATGGTGTCTGCCCCGCGGCGGGCCATCACCTCAATGGGCATGCAGCCCTCGTACACGCCCGGCTCGCCGTCAAATTCGTGCAGCTGGGCGCGCTCGGCCGTCACCAGCGCCTCGTAAAACGCCTCGTAGCCCGCCTTGTCAAACGGGCAGTTCAAATAATCTGCCGTGCCGCGGCCATAGCGCGAGGCGGCAAACACCTTTGTCATATCCAGGCTTTGCGCCGTGACGATGGGCGCCGCGGCATCGTAGAAGGCAAGCTGTTCATGCCCTGTGACGGCTGCAATGGCCGCGGCAAGCGGGCCCTGGGTAAGCGGGCCGCTTGCCACCAGCGTGATGCCCTGCCCCGGCGCGGGCAGGGCCGTAACCTCTTCCCGGCGCACGGTGATGCCCGGCTGCGCCTCCACCATCCGGGTGACGCGTGCGCTGAACGCATCCCTGTCCACGGCCAGCGCGCCGCCCGCCGGCACGCTGCACGCGCGCGCGGCCGGCAAAAGCGAAGAGCCCAGAAGCTCCATCTCGGCTTTCAGAAGGCCGCTGGCGGAATCCCGCCGTTCGGCCTTGAGGGAGTTCGAGCACACAAGCTCGGCAAAGCCCGCCGAATGGTGCGCCGGGCTGAAAGCGTGGGGCTTTTGCTCGTACAGAGTGACGGGCACGCCCCGCTTTGCAAGGTACAGCGCCGCCTCGCAGCCCGCAAGGCCCGCGCCGATGATGTTGATGCGCATATTACTCCTTTTTCTCTGCCGCGCTGCGCGAATAGCCGCAGCCCTCTTTTTCGCACACCAGAAGGCCGCTGCGCCCGCCTTTTTTGAACAGCGTGCTGCCGCACTGGGGGCACTTTTCCGCCGTGGGCTCGTTCCATGTCATAAAATCGCACGCGGGGTTTTTCTCGCAGCCATAGTATACGCGCCCCTTTTTCGAGCGGCGCAGCAGCACCCGGCTGCCGCACTTGGGGCAAAGGCCGCCGGTGTCCTTTACAAGGCGGCGCGTGTTTTTGCATTCCGGGAAGCCCGGGCAGGCCAAGAACTTGCCATAGCGCCCGGTTTTGATGACCATTTTGCGCCCGCACAGCTCGCACACTTCGTCCGTCTCTTCGTCGGGCACTTTGATCTTCTTGTCTTTCATGTCCTCTTCGGCCTTTTCCAGCGTGGCCGAAAAATCTTTATAGAAATCGTCGATGGTTTTGTGCCAATCGGCCTTGCCGCTCTCAACACGGTCGAGGTCCTGCTCCATCTGGGCAGAGAAATGCACGTCCACAATGTTGGGGAACTCGGCCTCCATCAGCTCGTCAATGGCGCGGCCCAGGCGCGTGGGCACCAGCTTTTTCTGCTGGCGCTCTACATAATCGCGGTCGATAATGGTGGTGATGATGGGCGCATAGGTGGACGGACGGCCGATGCCGTTTTCTTCCAGCGCTTTGATGAGCGAGGCCTCGGTGTAGCGCGCGGGCGGCTGGGTGAACTTCTGCTCGCCCTCCACGCTTTTCACCTTCAGCACATCGCCCTCGGAAAGGGGCGGCAGGGCCGTCTCTTTCTTCTCTTTCTCATCGGCAGATTCCTCATACAGGCGCGAGAAGCCGTCGAACGTGACGGTGTAGCCGCTGGCCTTGAAGGTGTAGGCGCCCGCGGCGATGTCTGCGGCCACGGTGGCCTGCTCGCAGTCTGCCATCTGGCTGGCGATAAAGCGGCTCCAAATCAGGCGGTACAGCTTTGCCTCCGGGCCGGAGATGCTCTTTTCCACCTCGTCCGGCGTCAGGCTGGGCACCGTGGGGCGAATGGCTTCGTGCGCGTCCTGCGCGGCGGTGGCGCTTTTCGATTTATAGATGCGCTTGTGCCCGCACACATACGCCTCGCCATAGGCGCCCGCAATAAACTCTTTCGCGGCGGCCACGGCCTCGTCTGCCACGCGCAGCGAATCGGTTCGCATATAGGTGATCAGGCCCATGGTGCCGTGCCCGGCAATGTCCATGCCCTCATACAGCGTCTGCGCGGCGCGCATGGTGCGCGTTGCGGTGAAGCCCAGCTTGCGGCTGGCCTCCTGCTGCATGGTGCTGGTGATGAACGGCGGCGCAGGCACGCGGCGGCGCTTGCCGCGCGAGACGGCGGCCACCGTGAACGCCTCGCCCTTTACGTCTGCCAAAATGGCGTTGGCCTCGGCCTTTGTTTTTACCTCCAGCTTTTTGCCGGCCTTTTCGGCCAGGCGCGCGGTGAACTTTTTGGCCTGCCCCGGCGGGCACAGCACGGCGTCGATGTTCCAGTATTCCTCGGGCTGGAAGGCCTCTATCTCCTTCTCCCTGTCCACAATCAGGCGCACGGCCACGCTTTGCACGCGCCCGGCCGAAAGCCCGCGGCGCACTTTGCGCCACAAAAACGGGCTGAGCTTATAGCCCACCAGCCTGTCCAGCACGCGGCGCGCCTGCTGGGCGTTGAACAGGTCCATATCGATGGCGCGCGGGGCAGCCATGCCCTCCTGCACGCCCTTTTTGGTAATTTCGCCAAAGGTGACGCGGTTGTGGGCGGCCGGGTCCAGCCCCAAAAGCTTGGCCAAATGCCAGCTGATGGCCTCGCCCTCGCGGTCCGGGTCCGTTGCAAGGAACACCTCGTCGCTCTCTTTGGCAAGGCTTTTCAGCTCGCGAATAACCTTTTCCTTGCCCTTGATGTTGATATATTTCGGCTCGTAGTTCTTCTCCACGTCGATGCCGAGCTGGCTTTGCGGCAAATCGCGGATATGGCCCATGGAGGCCGCCACCTCATAGCCGCTGCCCAGATATTTGCGGATGGTTTTGGCTTTCGCCGGGGATTCTACGATGACTAATTTCGACATAACTCATTTCCTTTGCAAGATATGGTGCCCGGGCGGGTGCCCCGGCCCGCTAGGGGGCCAGCACAAAGCGGCGGCCCGCAAGCTGGCGGCAGGCGCCGGCAAGCTCCAGCTCGGTGAGGGCGGCCATGGCCGCGGGCGGGGCAAGGCCGCTTTCGGCGCAAAGCTGGGCCAGCGTTTTCGGCGTGCAACCCAGCGCCTTTTGGGCGGCAAGGGCCGCCTGGCTCAGCGGCTGTGCCGGGGGCCCGCCTGCCTGCGGCGCCCCGGCGTCATGCCCACGGGCCGCGCCGCCTTGCGGCACAGCGCCGTAAAATTCCAGAATATCCGCCGCGCTCACCGCGGCCAGGGCGCCGCGGCCCAGAAGGTGGTTGGCGCCCTCGCTCAGCGGCGAGAAAATGCTGCCCGGCACGGCAAACACATCTTTGCCGTAGCCCAGGGCCGCATGCACAGTGTTCATGGTGCCGGAGACGCGCCGCGCCTCGGCCACGCACACGCCGCGGCTCAGCGCGGCAATCAGCCGGTTGCGCTGCAGAAAGTAAGGGCGCAGCGGCTCGGTGCCGGGCGGGTATTCCCCCAGCACAAGGCCCTGTTTTTCAATCAGGCCCTTCAGCGTGCGGTTTGCCGCGGGGTAGCACAAGTCGTGCCCGAACGCAATGCAGGCCACCGTGGGCGTGCCCGCGCGCACAGCGGCCTTGTGGGCCTCGCTGTCAAGGCCGCTTGCCAGGCCGGACACCAGCACCACGCCCGCCTCGGCCAGGCCCTTGGCAATGGCCGAGGTGGCCTCCAGCCCATAGGCCGAGGGGCGCCGCGCGCCAATGATGGCAAAGGTGAACACATCCGGCTGCAGCACGCTGATGTCGCCCTTATAGTATACCACGGGCGGCGGGTCTTCCATCAGGCGCAGCGAAGCGGGGTATTCCTCATCGTCCCATGTGGCAATGTGCACGCCAAGCTGCTCGCAGCGCGCCAGCACGCGCGCCGCGCTTTGCGGCTGGGTGTGCTGCACCGCATGCAGCTGGCCCGGCGAAAGCAGAGCCGAAAGGTCTTGCGAAAAGCGCGCCTCATACAGCGCCTGCGGCGTGCCGAATGCATCCAGCACATCGCGCACATGCACACCGCCGGGGCCAAGCGCCTCGGCCAGCCACACCCAGTGCAGCAAAGCGTCCTCTCTGTTCATAAGCCCACCCCGCGGAAATGCCACAGCAGAATGCTGCCCGCCACGGCGGCGTTCAGCGATTCCACCGCGCCCGTCATGGGGATGCGCACGGCCATGCCGGCGGCTGCCACGGCCTCGGGCGAAAGGCCGGCCCCCTCGTTGCCAATAACCAGGGCAAGCCCGCCGCCGGCGGGCGGCACGGCCTCGGCCAGCGGGCGCGAATTTTGCAGCGCCGCCGCATACACGGCGCAGCCCTTTTCGCCCAGCGCGCGCAGAAAAGCCGGAAACTGCGGCACAACCGCCACCGGCACCTTGCCCGCCGCGCCCATAGAGGCGCGCAGCGCCTTTTGGGAGAACGCGTCTGCACAGCCGGGTGAGAGGGCCACGGCGTCAAAGCCGAAGGCCGCTGCGCTGCGCAGCAGCGCGCCGAGGTTGGAGGGGTCCTGCACGCGCTCGAGGCACAAATAGCGCCCTTTGCCGGTAAACGCCTGCTGCGGCATGGGCGCCGGGCATGGAAACAGCGCAAACAGCCCCTGCGGCGTGCGCGTGCCCGCCAGCTTCTGCGCCACGGGCAGCGACACCTCGCAGGCCTGCCCGCCAAGCGCTTCGGCCGCAGCCCTTTTGGAATCAAGATAATATACCTTATAGGGCCGGAAAGCGCGGGCCAGTTCTTCACAAAGGCGCACGCCCTCGGCAAAAAACACGCCCTCGGCGCGGCGGAAGGCCGCGTCGTCACGCACTTTGCAGGCATATTTCACAGCCGCATTTTCCCGGCTGGTGATGCACGGCACCATGAAACAGCGCCCCCCTTTCCGGCATGCGCACATGCCCCGGGCCCAAGGTTTGCGGGCGCGAGGCGCGTGCGGCTCAAAATACAAAGCAACGCCCGGGCACGCGTGCACGGGCGTAAGCTTTTGTGCTTTATTTCGCGGCTTTGGCTGTTTCCACCAGCGCGGCGAAGCTCTTTTCGTCGTGGATGGCCATCTCGCTCAGCATTTTGCGATTCAGCTCGATGCCGCTCTTTTTCAGGCCGTTCATAAAGGCGGAATAGCTGGTGCCGTTGGCGCGGCAGGCGGCGTTGATGCGGGTGATCCACAGGCGGCGGTAATCGCGCTTTTTCTGCTTGCGGCCGGCAAACGCATAGTTGCCGCCCTTCATCACCTGCTGTTTGGCCATTTTAAAATGCTTGGATTTGCTGCCGTAATAGCCCTTGGCCAGCTTCAGGACCTTTTTCCTTCTTTTGCGCGTCATCATAGCGCCTTTGATACGTGCCATATTCTACAATCTCCTTCTATGTCGATAAAAAGCTTATGTTCTCACACCGGTCAGCCGTACGGCAGCATGTCCTTGACAGCCGCAGTGTTGGTCTTATCCGCATAGGCGGGCTTGCGGTAGCCGCGCTTGATCTTCGTGGTTTTGCCGTGGCCGTTCAAAAGGTGGCTGCGGTAAGCGTGGCCGCGTTTCACCTTGCCGGTTTTCGTGAGCTTGAAGCGCTTTTTCGCTCCGGAGTGTGTTTTCATCTTAGGCATTTTGGAATTTCCTCCTTCAAATTACTGCGCCTTGGCGGGCGCAAGGAACATCTGCATGCTGCGCCCTTCGAGTTTCGGCTGTTTTTCCACCACTGCATCCGGCAGGGCCTGGGCGAAGCGCTTGTGCACCTCGAGGCCGAGGTTGGTGTGCGCCATCTCGCGGCCGCGGAAGCGGATGGAAACTTTCACCTTGTCGCCCTTGGCAAGGAATTTCGCCGCCTGGGCCACCTTGGTGTTGAAGTCGTTCGTGTCGATGTTCAAAGAAAGACGGATCTCTTTGATATCCACGATCTTCTGGTTTTTGCGCGCTTCTTTTTCGCGTTTCTGCTGTTCGAAGCGGAATTTGCCGTAATCGAGGATCTTGCACACGGGCGGCTGTGCCTGCGGGGCAATTTTCACAAGGTCCAAATTGGCCTCTTCTGCCCTGCGCAGCGCATCGCGCACCGGCACGATGCCAAGCTGGCTGCCGTCTGCGCCAATCAGGCGCACCTCTTTGTCGCGAATGGCTTCGTTGATCTCCATTTCTTTTTTGCCGCTGATGGTAAAGCACCTCCAAACTGTTATTCTGCCTGCGGGGTAGCCCGCCTGCCTTGCGTGAAAAAGCGGCCGCCCGGGTGGGCAGCCGCCAAACATGTGCAATTTGCGCGCAATGCGCCTTTGCTGTTTTAACCCGGCCCCTGCGGGGCACAAGGTGAGCACGGCTGCCGGCCGGTGCTGCTTTGTTTGCCTAACTAGTATATGCCATCCGGCGCGCGTTTGTCAAGCAGTTTTTCGCCGCACGGGCAAAAAACGCCGCGGCGTCACACACCGGCACCGTGCCCCTGCGCCTCTTCCAGGGGCACGTCCACCTCGCGGCGCAGGGCAACGGCGTACAGCGTCAGCTTTTTCACGGCAACGCCAAGGCGTTTTTCCACCGCGCCCTTGTAAATGCGCAGCTGGCGGGCATAGCTTTCCACCAGGGCGGCGGGCGTTTTGCCCCTGTCTGTCTTGTAATCTACAATCTCGGCCTCGCCGCCGTTCACCAGCACAGCGTCTGCAATGCCCTGCACCAGCACGGTGCGCGTGGCGAACTGGGGCGGAATATCCGGCTGCACATACTTTGCGCTCACCGAGGTGAGAAATGCGTATTCCCGCAGCAGCTGCTGCGCCGAAAGCATGCGCGCCAGCAGCGGCGAGGAAAAGAACGCCGCAAGGCCCGCCTCGTCCAGATGGGCGCGCAGCTCGGGCGCAAGGTAGCCCTCGCGCACAAGGCGCTGCAGCTCGGCGGCAAGGTCTTTCTGCGCGGCGGCAAGGTTTGCAAATTGCAGCACGCTGTGGGTGGCTGTGCCGCGCTCGGCCCCGGTGAGGCCCTCTTTGTACAAAAAGGCCGGGCGCGAAAGCACCTTGGCCGCCCCCGTGTGCGAAAGGGCCGAGACGCTCAGCTTGACGGGCAGCGCCTCCAGCGCGGCGTTCGGGCGCGGCGCGGCAAAGTTCTGTTCCAGCGCGCGCAGGGTTTCCTTGTCCGGCGCGCACGCCGCCTGCGGCTGAGGGGCCGCCTCTTCGGCCTGCCCCGCATCGCCGCACAGCAAAGCCTGTATATGCCCCTGTGCGCGGCAGGGCACAAGGTCTGGCGCGCCCGCCAGCTTGCGCAGGTTTTCGCAATCGGGGTGCAGCAGCGCCGCGGCACACAGCCAGGTGGAAAAGCTGGCCGCGCCGGCCAGCGCCTGTGTGCGCGCCGCCGCGCCGCCGCGCAGCGCCGCCGCCAAAGCGGCCAGTGTCTTTTCCGGCGATGGCATGGCGCACTGGGCAATCAGCTTGTCCCTGGCCCGCGTGAGGGCCACATATAAAATGCGCATCTCTTCATCCACGGCCTCACGCAGGCCCGCAAGGCGCACAGCGGCGTGCGGCGCCGTCTCGTACAGGCCGCCCTCGCCCGCGCGCAGGCGCAGGCCAAGGCCCAGCGCCGGGTGCAGCAACACGGGCTCGTAGCTGTCGCGGAAATTAAAGCGCCGCTGGCACTCGGCCAGCACCACAATGGGAAATTCCAGCCCTTTCGAGCGGTGGATGGTCATGATGGACACCGCCCCGCCCGCAGCGCCCGGTGCCGTCTGTGCGGCGCCGCCCGCCTGCAGCGCGGCATCGGCCCCGCGCAGGAAGGCGGCGAGGTCCAGCCCGCGGGCATCGGCCGCGGCCATATAAGCCGCAAAGGCGCGCAGGTTTTCGCGCCGCTGGGGCCCGTTTTCCATGGCGCCCGCCACAGCGGGCCAGTTTGTGCGGGCATACGCCTCTTCGCACACCTCGTACAGCGAAGCGCAGGCCGCCTTGGCGCGCAGGGCGCGCAGCACGGCGGCAAGGCGCTGTTCTTTTTTTCCGCTGCTTTGCAGCACGGCGGCATACAGCGTGCCCTGCGGGCAGGCCAGTCGCAGGCGGGCCAGGCCGTCCGGCGAAAAGCCGAACATGCCGCTGAGCATCACGGCCGCCATGTGAATATCCTGCGCGGGGTTATCCACCACGCGCAGCAGCGAAAGCACGCACCCCACCTCCGGCTGGGCCAGCAGGTCCTCCCCTGTGTCTGCCGCGGCGGCCACGCCCGCGCGCTCCAGCGCGGCCTCGTACTGGGCAAAGTTGGCGCGGCTGCGCAGCAGAATGCAGAAATCTTCCGGCCGGCACGGGCGCGTGCCGCCCTGGCCATCGCGCACGGCAAAACCCGCGGCCAGCATGCCGCGGATGTGCCGGGCCACCACGTCTGCGTCTGTGCCCGCGCCCTCGCCCGACAAAAGCAGCTGCATGGGCCCGCCGTCATAGCCGTCCGGCGCGCCGCAGCGAAGCTGCTCGCGCGTGTAATCGATGCCGCCCACCTCGCGCGACATCACGGCGCAGAACACATCGTTCACCGCGCCCACCACATTCTGCGCGCTGCGGAAGTTATCCTCCAGCATCAGCGTGGCCGGGTGCGGCCCGCCGGGCGTGTACGGCGCATAGCGCTCGCGCTTTTGCAAAAAACTTTCCGGGCTTGCAAGGCGAAAGCGGTAGATGCTCTGTTTTGCGTCGCCCACATAAAACAGGTTCGAGCCGTCCTCGTTTGCAAGGCACTCGTACAGCTTGGCCTGCAGGGCGTTCGTATCCTGGTATTCATCCACAAACACGGCCGCAAAGCGGCGTGAAATCTCTTTTGCGGCGGGCGTCTTTTCTCCGTCTTCCCCGCACAGAAGGTGCAGGGCAAGGTGTTCAAAATCGCTGTATTCCAGCTTTTTCTCTGCCAGTTTTTTTTCTGTGAACACCTGCTCGAACAGCTCTGCCGCGCCCAGCAATGCGCGCACATGGGGCGCGGCGGCCGCGCGGTCTGCCTCAAATTCGGCCTGGCTGCACACAAACACGTTTTCGCGCAGCTTGGCCAGCAGGGCCTTCACCTGTGTGCGCAGGGCTTTTACGGTGTCCATGCTGCCGCCCTCATAGCCGCGCACAGCCCGAAACGCGGGCGGCGCATAGCCCTGCACGCGCACGGCCGCAGCGTCCCACCGGGCGGCGCGCACGTCCTGCAAAAGGGCGTCAAAAAAGGCGGCGTCCTCTTCCAGAGCCGGGGCATAATTGGCAAGGGCCTGCTCGGCCTGCACAAGGCTGCGCGCCTCGGCCGTAAGGGCCAGTGCTGCCTCGCACAAAGCGGCGGCGTGCTGCAAAAGCTGCTTGCCCCACGCCGTCTCGCACAGCGGCGCGCTGCTTTCGTACATGGCAAGAAACTGCCCGCGCACCTGGCTTGCATTGGGCAGCGTGCGCAGAAAATCGTACAGAGAAAGCACGGTGGCCGCGGCGCGCGCATCTGTGCGCGCGCGCCCGTACAGCGCCGAAAAGGCGCAGAAGTCTTCCCGCTCATACAGCTGCTCCAGCGCATCGGCCAGGGCCTCTTCACGCAGGGAATAGGCCTCGGCGTCATCGGCAAGGCCAAAATCGGGCGCAAGGCCCAGGCGCGCGAAGTTTTCGCGCAGAAGCTGCATGCAAAGCGCATCGATGGTGCAGATGGACGCGCGCCCAAGCAGCAGCTTTTGCCGCTTGACAAAAGCACTGCCCGGGGCCTCTGCCGCGCGCTGGGCCAGCGCGGCCGCAATGCGCGCGCGAAGCTGCGCGGCCGCCGCACGGGTGAAGGTGACGGCCAAAATGCGGTCTGCCGGAATGGGCGAGGGCCCGTCGCACAAAAGCGAAACCACGCGCTGTGTAAGCACCGCTGTTTTCCCGCTGCCCGCCGCCGCGCTCACCAGCAGGGTGCCGCCGCGGTCTTCTATGGCGCTTTGCTGCGCTTTTGTCCATTTCATGGGCCCGTCACCTCCCCTGCCTTTGGCTCAAACACGTCTTTGGGCGCGGCAGCGCACGCCTCGTCTTTGCCGTCCTCGTGGCGGCAGACGGGGCGGTAGTCGCACACGTCGCACGGGCAGTGCCCGCCCGCGCGCAGCGGCTGCGCGGCAATGTCGCCGCTGTACAGGCCCTGCGCCATTTGCAGCACAAGGCCGGTGATATGCCGCTCGATATTTCCCAGCTTTTCCAGGCTGGCCAGCTTGGCCGAGGCCCGCGGCGTGCCGTTTTTGGAATAGCCGAAGGGCACAAACACGCCGGTGGCGTCCTTGTCCATGCCGCGCACAATGACGGGGTCGTTCACCACAAGGCCGTCCACCTCGTACAGCGGCGTTTTTTCCGCGCCGGCCCGGGCGGCCGTTTTGGGCGCCGGGTCGCTCAAAAGGTACAAAACGCCCGCGGCCCGCGCACCGGCATACTGCCCCTGCGGGGCATGGCACAGCGTAAACAGGTAAAACAGCATCTGTGTGTTCAGGCCGCAGTACACGTCCTCCAGGCTGAACTTTTTGGTGCCTGTTTTATAATCCACCACGCGCAGGTATGTCTCGCCCCCGCGGCGCATCACGTCCACACGGTCTATTTTTCCCACCACGCGCACGGCCTTGCCGTCCGGCGTTTTCAGCTCCAGCGGCGGCACAGCGCCCGCCTCGCTGCCGCCAATGGCCTGCTCGAAGGCCACGGGGTGAAACGAGCTTTGCGCCTGCTCGCTTTGCAGGTAAAACAGCAAATTTGCCACAGCGCGCTTCAGCCGCGCAATCAGGTGGGCAAAGCGTGCGCCCGCCGCGGGCATGTTCTGGCGCACATATTCGTCGGCAATGCCGTCCGCCAGGGCTGTCAGCTCTTCCCGGCTCAACTCGGCAAAGCGTGCGCCCGCGCGGCGCAGGGCGTGTTCGAGGATATAGTGCACCAGGCTGCCGCTTTCCAGCGGCGAAAGCTCTGCCTTGCGGCGCGGTAGAATGTGCAGCACATATTGCAGAAAATAGGAAAAGCGGCAGCGGTAATATTGCTCTACCCGGGTGGGCGAAAGCGTAAGCTGCGTGCCCAAAAGCTGTTCCAGCGCCTTTTTGTCCGCCGCGTGGAAGGGCTGCGGGCTGGCGGCTTCGTCCATGGCGGCCAGCACAGGCCTCAGGCCGGGCCGGGCCTCCAGCGCCGCGCGCAGGGCCGCCGTAAAGGGCGTTTTCTGGCCGTACTGTTCGCTGTAAAGCTGCAGCGCCGCCGCCGGGGTGGGGGCAAGCTGCACAAAAGAAGGCTCGTCCCTTTCCGGGCCCAGCGCCAGCACGGGCGCCAGCGCCGCGCACGGCTGGGCGTCGCCCGCCGCCGTGCAGGAAAGGTACAGCCGCCCGCGCGGGGCAGCCAGGGCGCGGTAAAAATACATCTGTTCCAGCAGGGTGCGGTTTTCATAGCTGCCGGGCATCTGCACCCCGCGGCGCACCAAAAGCTCGCGGTCGGTGTGCGTCAGCAGGCCCGAGGCGCCCGCCGCGCGCGGGAATTCGCCCTCGGAAAGCCCCAGCACAAAACACACGCGCGGGCCCGAAAGGCGCATGCGGTCCGCCTGGGTAAAAATGGCCGCCTCCTGGGTTTGCGGCACGCGGCCCATCTCGCCGCCGCGCAGCAAAAGCGCGAACAGCTCGGCATATTCGCCGGGGGAGGTCTCGTCCCCGCCCAGCAGCTTTTCCATCTCGTCCAAAAGCTGCATCACATGGTTCCACGCGTCGTACACAGCCGCGGCGCCCTGTGCGTCGCCCGCGGCGGCAAGCTGGGCGGCCAGCGCCTCCGTGCACGCTGCACCGCCAAAGGAATCCAGCAAAAAATACAGCGCGCGGGAAATGCCCGCCGCCGTGGCGCCGCGCACACTTTGCAGAAAGGCGACCAGTTTTTCCATTATGCCCGCGCGCAGGGCCTCGGTGTGCGCCAGCTCTTGCGCCTGCTGGGGCGAGGGCTGGGCGCCAAAACCCGCAGGGCTTTTTTCAAAGGGGGCGCGCCAGTCTGCCGCCTTCAGCTGCCAGGTATAGGCATAGTTTTCCAAAAGGGCAATGTCGCCCGGCGAAAGGCTGCACAGCTCTGTTTTCAAAAGGCGCAGCACGCGCTCGGTGGAAATGCCCCTGGCCGCCAGCTCCAGCGCGGCAAGGAAAAATGAGGCCACGGCAGAGTGCTCTAACGTAAGCGATTCATCGCGGAACACGGGCACACCCGCAAGCGAAAGCGCGCTTAAAAGCGGGGCGGAATACTGCTGCATGTCGCGGCAGATAAAGGCCATGTCGCCATAGGCCACGCCCTCGCGCGCCAGCGCAGCGGCGCGGCAGGCGGCGGCGCGGCACTCTTCGTGCAAAGTGGGCGCGGGGGTAAACCACACCTCGCCCGCCAGCGGGGCGGGCGGCGCACCGGTGCCGCCCACGGCAGCCGTCACGGCGGCCAGCCCCGGCGCGCCGGCATGGCGCAGGTCTTTCTGCAAAAGCTTTGGCTTTTCCACCGGCACGCCAAGGCGGCGCGCCGCGCGCAGAAGGCGCGCGGCCGTGCGCTTTACAGGGCTGAACAGGCCAAGGCCGTCCTCGGCGTCGGCAAGGCCGTCACAGCACAGGGCCACGGTGCAGCTTTCGGCCTGCAAAAATGCGTCCAGCAGGGCATACTGCGGCTGTGTAAAGCCGTCGAAATCGTCCAAAAACACGGCGGTGCCCGCCAGCTCTTCCGCGTGCAGGCTGCGCGCGGCAAGCAGCAGGCGGTCGGAAGGGTCCATGGCGCTTTTTTCAATCACCTTTTCATAGGCCGCAAACACAAGGCCCAGCTCGCGCAGCTTTTCGCCGTCTGCGCCCTCGGCCTCGCCAATGGCCACAAGGTCCTGCGGGGCGGCCCCCGCGGTTTTCAATTCTTCAATGGCCTGCGCACACAGGTTACAGAACCGCACGCCGCGGCGGTGCCTGCGGTAAAGCTGCACTGCGTCGCCCAGGCTGTCCATGGCGCGGCGCACGGCCACGGTGCGCGCCGCGTCCGAAAGGGTGGCCACCGCCACGCCGCCGTGCGTTTTCAGCACCTTTTCGGCATAGCTTTTAAAGCTGTACACCTCGGCGTGCGCGCCAAGGCCGTCGCCCAGCGCGGCGTACACCATGCTTTCGGCCGAAGACGAAAACTGCTCGGGCACCAGCAGCACGCTTTTTTTGCCCGCGGCAGCGCGCGCCTTCATGCGCGCCAGCACAAGGCCCGTCTTGCCCGTCCCCGCCGTGCCAAGCACAAGCTGCAGCATGCGCCGCGCCCCCTTTCGCCAAAGTTTGATACAGTATAGTATACCGCATTCGGGCGCTGAAAAAAAGCCCGCGCCCGAAAGGCGCGTTGACGCAAGAAAACATCGGTTTGGGGCCGGCAATTTTGGCGTCTGGCACACTTCAAAAGACGGCGCCGCCTTTGCCCTGTGCACAGGCGCGCCCCGTCCCCGGCCCAAGGGCGCAGAAAAACGCCCGGGCCCCGGCAAAAGCCGGGGCCCGGGACGGGATGTTTTATGCAAAGGGGTTACACGCCTGTTTTGGGGTTTTGCTTCTGGCCCGGGTTAGAGGGCTGCGGCTGAGAGGGCGCAGCGTCTTTCCTGCAGGTGAACGCCGCTGTTGCCGCGCCGCTTTTCGGAATTTGGCCCCGGGTTCCCACAGCCGACACCTGGTAGCCCTGTGCACCGGCTATTGTTACCTCGTAGGCGGCCCCAGAGGGCAGGCCAGAGGCAGTTTTGCTTTCGCCGTGGCGCAAAGTGAAGCTGGCCGTGCCGTTTTGGAAGGTCATATCCCCATAAGTGCCGTCCGGCAGGCCCGCCACCGTTACGGTAAAGGTGAATTTCTGGGCCTGGCCGCCCGCCGTGCCGGTTACCGTCTGGGTAACCGTAAGGCTGCCCACCGCCTTTTCCAGGTTCCAGGCCGCAAGGCCCGGGGCGCCGGCCCGCCGGGCTATGGTGGCCGCAATATGGTTCGCCAATGTGAACGTGCCTGTGCTGCTTTCGTCCGCCGTTACATAGGTGCCCAGCTTAATGTGTTCCACATAGCCTTCCCCGTCTGCCGTGCCGGGAATCAGCTGCAGCTGCGTGTTGCCCGACACTGTGCCCGGAATATCCATCTGCGCGCCCGAGGGCATTACCAAAAGGCCGCCGCCCTGCATAGAGCCCGAGAAAGCGCCCGCCAGGGTAGAGTTTTCCAGGTACAGCGTGCCGCCCTGTGCTAGGGAAAAATCTTTTACCGCCCCTTCCAAAGCGCTGCTGTCCAGGCTGCCATCCGTGATGCGCAGGTAGCCCCCCGCCTCTACCGAAAGCAGGCTGAAAGACTCTGTTCCATCGTATGTGTTATAAATTGTACCAACGGTGACGGGGTTTTGCTCCGAGCTCTCCACAATATGCAATTCGGCGCCGGTAACTTCGTTATCCGAGCTTACATACCCCACCGTCACGCCGCCGTGAAGGTACAGCTTTGCGCCCTGTATCAGGCCGAAGCCGCCCGGGTTGATTTGTGTATACTGCCCGCTTTTTACGGTAATCGTCCCGCAGGCCGCAGGCGGGTAGCCAGGCACCTCAGGTGTGAAATTGGCGCTGCTTGCCTGGACGACCGGGTAGGGTGTGGAATCGCTGGCCGGGAAAGGCAGCATGTTCATGCCCTCGCCAAGGGTCAGGTTATGCCCGTTGGCGTAAAAAGAGAACATGCCGTAAGAGCTGCTGTTGCCCGAACAATCTACCGTCAGGTGTTCTACGGTGGTGTCTGCCCCGAAAGATAGCCCCGCCATGTTCTCATCCGCCGGCATCATAAGCACCCCGCCTGCAACACCGGCATAGCTGCCCGTAATGGTGGCCTTTTTTGCCGCCATGGGAACGGCAGAGCCCGGCACCGTGCTGGTTCCCACCACAACAATGGTGCCGCCGTCGTTCAAAGGTTCATATGCCTTTTCCCAGGTTTTCACACACTCGCCGGGCGCAAGGCCGGAATTGCCATCGCTGCCTGCATCGCCAAGATACACCACATCCGATGACGCGGCCATGGCTGCCGGCAGGGTGAACACAAACAATGCCAGCGCCAGAAGGCCGCACACAAACCGCTTTCTCATGCCTTTTCTCTCCTTCACAAGTTTTGCGGCCCCGCTTCCAAGTGGTGCAGACAAGCACTTTCTCCGGCAATGCCGGAGAAACAGAAAGGGGCCCCGGCCTGCAGGCCGGGGCCCCTTTCAAACACAGAAAATCAATAATTCTTTTTCTGAATGACGAAGTAGGCCTGCGGGTGCTCGCACACGGGGCACACCTCGGGGGCATGCGTGCCAATGTGCACATGGCCGCAGTTGGTGCACACCCACACCTGCTCTGTCTCGCGGGCGAACACGGTGCCGGCGTCCAGCGAGGCCTTCAGGGCCAGGTAACGCTCTTCGTGCTCTTTTTCAATTTTGCCCACAGCCTCAAACAGCCAGGCAATTTTGTCAAAGCCCTCTTCTTTGGCTGTTTTGGCAAAGCCTGCGTACATGTCCGTCCACTCATAGTGCTCGCCGGCGGCGGCGTCCACCAGGTTGGCGGCGGTGTCGGGCATGCCGTCGTGCAGCAGTTTAAACCAGATTTTTGCATGCTCTTTTTCGTTGCCGGCTGTCTCTTCGAAAATGGCCGCGATTTGGTTATAGCCCTCTTTTTTCGCTTTCGAGGCATAGTAGGTGTACTTGTTGCGCGCCTGGCTCTCGCCCGCAAATGCCGTCCACAGGTTTTGTTCTGTCTTAGAACCCTTCAGATCCATAAACCATCTCTCCTTCTCTTTCGTAAAATAAACTTCCGGCACCGGGGTTTACAGGGCAGGCAAACGGCCCGCCCGCAGGCCCCAGCACCTATTTTGCGCATTTCTGCGTAAAATTCACACTTTCCGCGCTGCTGTGTGCGCCGCGCAGGCAGGGCAAACCCCCGTGAACAGCACCGTGTGCTGTGCCTGCGTGTAGCCGGTGGCCTGTTCGGCAAAGGTATCCAGCGCGGCAAGCGCGCCACCCTGTGCGCCGGCAGAAAATTCCACATCGTCCAGCCTGCCGCACACCGTGCACTCAATATGGGCGTGCCCGTCCAGCCGGTGGTCGAACCTGTCCGCCCCGGCGGGCATGGGCAAATGGCGCAGGCGGCCGTCCTCGGAAAGGCTGGCAAGGTTGCGGTACACCGTGGCTTTGCTGATGGTGGGGTGTGCCTTTACAACCTGGGCATACACCTGCTCGGCCGTGGGGTGGTTGTGCAGCTGGGCCACCGCTTCCAGCACAAGCTGTTTTTGGATGGTGTTTCGTTTTTCCACAGCGGGCCTCCTTGTAATATTCTTAATTGATATTATATCCTATTAAGAATATTCTGTCAACCCTCAGCCCTCGCCGCGCGGCTGGCGTTTTTCCCCAAGGCCTTTTTTGGAAGTTTGGCGCAGCGTGGTGCGCACGGTTTTCACGTCTGTCAGGCTTTGAGCCAGCTGTTCCTCTGTGCGGCGCAGCATGTTTTCGCAATAGCCGGTGACGGTGGCGCGCATCTCGCGGCTTTGGGCCTGGGCGCTGGCCAGCATTTCGGTGGCCTTCTGCTGGGCGGCCTTCACAATGGCCTGTTCGGCCACAATGGCGCGGGCGCGCTCTTCCGCGCGCTTGATGATGGCCTCGGCCTCTTTGTTGGCATCGTCCACAATGCGGCCGCGGTCTTCCACAATGGCGCGGGCCTGCTTAATTTCCTGCGGCATGGAAAGGCGGATATCGTCCATAATATCGCGCACCTTTTCCACGTCCACCATGCGCTTGCCGCCGGTGAACGGCAAAGTGGTGGCCTCCTCCAGCGTCTCGTCCATGATGTCCAGCAATTCGTCGATGGTCATTGATTCAAACCTCCTGTTGTTGGCCCTGTTTCAGGCGAAGTACCACTTCCTCGCGGATGACCTCGGGCAGAAAACCCGTCACGTCGCCGCCAAACTGGGCGACCTGCTTGACCATGCTGGAAGACAGGTATATGTATTGCGAATCGGTGATGATGAACATTGTCTCCAGCTCGGCGTTCAGCTTTTTGTTGGTGAGCGCCTGTTGAAATTCGAACTCAAAATCTGTCACGGCGCGCAGGCCCTTAATCAGCGTGCACGCGCCTATGTGGTGGGCGTAATCGGCCAGAAGGCCCTGGTAGGAATCTACCGTGACGTTGCCGATGTGCGCCGTGGCCCGGCGCAGAAAGCTGGTGCGCTCTTCCACGGTGAAAAACGGGCGCTTGGCCGGGTTGATTACCACCAGCACCACCACCTTGTCGAACAGCTTTGCCGTGCGCTCGATGATGTCTACATGGCCTTTTGTCACCGGGTCGAAGCTGCCCGGGCAGATGGCGATGCGCATGTTGTTTCCCCCTTTTTTGCGGCCTATTGGCCGCCCCCGGCACAAAGCGTGTATTTCGAGACAAGCACCGTGCCGTACCGGTATTGCCTGGCAAGGCGCAGTGCGCCGCATGCCTCGGGCAGCTGCGCGCCGCGCTCGGTTTCCGCCAGCACCACGCCGCCCGGCGCCAGCACCTGCGCCACGGCGGGCAGAATGGCCGCCACAGTGCCGTGATGGTAGGGTGGGTCCAGCAGGACAAGGTGAAAGGTGTCGGAACAGGCGGCAAGGTAGGCCCCGGCGCTTGTTTGCAGCACACGGGCCTTTGCGGCCAGGCGTGCGGCGGCGGCGTTTTCCCGCACCACGGCGCACGCCGCGCGCGATTCGTCCAGAAAAACGCACGATGCGGCCCCGCGGCTAAGCGCCTCCAGCCCCAGCTGGCCCGAGCCCGCAAAGGCGTCCAGCACGCGCGCGCCCGGCAAAAGGAACTGCACAGCGCTGAACATGCCCTCTTTCACGCGGGCCACCGTGGGGCGCGTGACGTCTGTGCCAGGCAGCGTTTTCAGCGCGGTGCCGCGCGCCTCGCCAGCAATGATGCGCATGGCGCGCCCCCCTTCCAGCAATAACATTCCAGCATTATTGTAACAGGAACCCCATGGTTTTTCAAGGCGAAGCGTGGAAGGCGTTCCACACGGCCGAGGCCGCGCGCTTTGAAACGCCCTTGGCGGCGCACAGCTCGTCCAGCGAGGCCGCGCGCACAGCCCCCACCGTTTTGAAGTGGGCCAGCAGGGCCTTGGCCGTGGCCGGCCCCACGCCGGGCACAGCCTCCAGCGTGGAGGAATAGGCCCTGCCCTTTTGCAGCCTGCGGCGGTAATCGTTGGCCCAGCGGTGCGTCTCGTCCTGAATGGAAGTGATGAAGGTGAAGGGCCCGCGGTGCATGGCAAGGGCAATTTCGCGCCCGGCCGCATCCACAAGGCCGCGGGTGCGGTGCTTTGAATCCTTCACCATGCCAAACACGGGCACACCGGCAAGCCGGGTGCCCGCAAGGGCGGCACACACGGCGGCCACCTGGCCGCGGCCGCCATCGATGAGCAGCAGGTCTGGCTTTATTTTGAACTGGCTGTTTGTGCCCTTTTCATATTCGGCTGCGCGGCGGGCCAGCGTCTCGGCCATGGAGGCATAGTCGTCTGTGCCGGGCACCGTGTGCATTTTGAAGCGGCGGTAGCCGGCCTTTTTGGGTTTGCCGTCCTCGAACACCACCATGCCGGCCACACTGGTGCCATCGCCCCAGTTGGAGATATCATAGCTTTCTATCACGCGCGGCGGCGCGGCCAGGCCCAGCAGATGGGCCGTTTCGTCCAGCGCGCGCTGTTCGCGCGCATAGCGCCCGCTTTCGCGCGCAAGGCGCTCGAAGGCGTTGGTGCGCGCCATCTCCACCAGCTTTTTCGTGTCGCCGCGCTGGGGCACATACAGCTGCACCTTTGCGCCCTTTGTCTCCGACAAAAGGCGCTGCAAATGCTGCGCGCCCGCGGGTGCCTCGTCCACGGCGATGCTTTTGGGGATGAACTCGGTGTCCTCCAGATAATAGCGGGGCAGAAATTCGTCGCGCAGGGCGGCAATGTCCTGCGTGTCGTGAAACAGAAATTCCCGCTTATCGGCCAGGCGCCCCTCGCGGAAACGCAAAATAGCCGCGCACACGGCGTTGGCCGAGCCCGCAAAGGCAATGACGTCCTGCTCTGCCACTTCGCTGCGCACTACTTTCTGCCCGCGGCTTACCTTTTCAATGGCGGCAAGCTGGTCCCGTATCAGGGCCGCGCGCTCAAAATCCAGCCGCCCGGCGGCGTCCTCCATGCGGGCCTTCAGCGTCTTCATAATGTCCGCCTGGCCGTGGCGTATCATGTGCAGGGCGCTTTCCACGGCCTCGCGGTAATCTTCGTTGCGTATTTTGCCCGAGCACACGGCCATGCACTTGCCAATGTGCGCATTCAAACACGGGCGCCCCTTGCCGATGTCCTGCGGGAAGCGCCGCGTGCACCGCGGCAGGCGGAACACGTCGGACGCGGCCTCCACCATTTCGCGCACGGCAAAGCTGGAGGTGAACGGGCCGTAGTAATCGGCGTTTTCATCGTCCTTTTGCAGGGCGGCCGAAAGGCGCGGCCATTTTTCACGCGTGACCTTCACATAGCTGTAGCCCTTGTCGTCCTTCAAAAGAATGTTGTATTTGGGCTTGTGCTGCTTGATTTGGCTGCATTCCAGCACAAGCGCTTCGAACTCGCTTTGCGTGACAATGACGTCGAACTCGAACGCATGGCTGATCATCTTGGTCACCTTGGCGTCGTGCGGCACGCCCTCGCGAAAATACTGCGAAACGCGCGTGCGCAGGCGCTTGGCCTTGCCGATGTAGATAATTTGGCCCTCTTTGTCGCGGATGATGTACACCCCCGGCAGAAGCGGCAGCATTTTTGCCTTTTCCCAAAGCTGTTGTTTTGTCATGTATTTGCCTCGTTTCGCGCAGATGCGTCAAAAACAAAGCGGCGTGCCGCCCCCGCACGGGTGCCGCACACCGCCGTTTTTGCTTACCTTTCGGTCATTCGCTGAAGCCGGAATTCACCAGCTCGGTCAGGCCTTCCACGGCCGCCTGCTCGTCTGCGCCGTCCGCAATGATGCGGATGGTGGTGCCGCCTACGATGCCCAGGCTCAGAACGCCAAGCAGGCTTTTCGCATTGACGCGGCGCTCTTCTTTTTCAACCCAGATGGAAGATTTGAACTCATTCGCTTTCTGGATGAAGAAGGTAGCGGGACGCGCGTGCAACCCCACCTGGTTCTCGACGGTAACTTCTTTCACAAACATATTCAAACGCTCCTTCTAACACAGTGAATGACAGCTGACGCTTTGCCCTCATTCTATACCTTTGGTTCGCGGTTCGTCAAACAATTTCGTACAGCTTTTGCGATTTTCTGCAACATGCCATCAAACCGGAACTTCTTTTTCCTGTTCTTTGTGCGGTATCACCAATTAGTTTTCAACTTCCTCTGCGGTTTATACAGAATTCTTTGCCAAAACAGGAAAAAGCACGGCATTTGGGGCCGCCCGCAGGCCGCCTAGGGGTTTGTTTCGCCGTCCTTTTTTCCGGCAAGGTAGGCTTCGTAAAGGTCTGGCCTGCGCTGGCGCGTGCGCTCCAGCGCCTGCTGCGCGCGCCAGGCGCGGATGTTGGCGTGGTGCCCGCTGAGCAGCACCTGCGGCACGCGCATGCCGTGCCATTCCTCCGGCCGGGTGTACTGCGGGTACTCTAACAGGCCGGAATAGAAGCTCTCGTCCTCATAGCCCTCGGCACAGGCCAGCACGCCGGGCTGAAGGCGGAACACGCTGTCTGCCACCACCAGCGCCGCCAGTTCGCCGCCGGTGAGCACATAGTCGCCAATGGATATTTCTTCATCGGCCAGCGCCTCAATTACGCGCTCGTCAATGCCCTCGTAGTGCCCGCACACCAAAAGCAGGCTTTCCTCTTTGGCAAGGCGCTTGCACACCTGCTGGGTAAGCGGCGCGCCGCCCGCCGTCATAAACACCACATGCGGCCGGGCGCGGCCCTCGGCCGCCGCCGCCTGCAAAACAGATGCACAGCAATCGTAAATGGGCTGGGCCTGCATCACCATGCCGGGGCCGCCGCCGTAGGGGTAATCGTCCACCTGGCGCTGTTTGTTCAGCGTGTGCTCGCGAATTTGATGGGCGTGAAACTCAATATATCCGTTTTTCTGTGCGCGGCCAATGATGCTTTGCGCCATAAACGCCTCGCAAATCTCGGGGAACAGGGTGGCGACGTCAATCCGCATCGGCGCGCACCTCCCCGCCGTCGAACATGCCGGGGATGGGCCGCACGGTGACGTACCCCTCCTGCGGGCACAGCTCGCCCAAAAATTCCGCCACCGCCGGGAACAGCACCGTCTCGCCCTGCGGCGTCTGAATGGCGTACACGTCCGACGCGGCGGGGTGCGTGATATCGCGCACCGTGCCGTACACGGCGCCCGTGGCGGCGTCGCGCACCTCGCAGCCAATGATGTCCTGCACAAAATAGCGCCCGGGGGGCAGCTTGGCGTCCGCGCGGGCAAAATAGGCAGTTTTGCCAATATAGGCGCGGGCGGCGTCCATGCCGTCCACCCCGCGCAGCTTTACAATGCACATGCCCTTGTGCGCGCGCACACGCTCCAGTTCCAGCGGTGCGCCGCCCTGCGGCGAAATGTACAGCCGCGGAAGGCACGCAATAAATTCCGGGCCGTCGGCCCAGGGGTACAGCTTCAATTCGCCCAACACGCCGTGCGTGGTGACGAACTGCCCTGCTTCCAAATATGCTTTCATGACCATACAGCCCCCTGCTGTCAGAATAAAAACGTAAACCGTGCGCAGCGCGCATGCGCCTATTCCACAATAACGCCCAGCAGCTTTGCCAGCTCGCACGCCTGCAGCGCCGTGACGCGCGCGCCGCGCAGCTCGGGCCCTTCCAGGGCAATGCCCTCGATGTTGCAGGTGGCAAAGTTCTGCCCCGCAAGGGGCGTGTGCAGAAACTGCGCGCCCGCAAGGCTGCATTCCCGAAAGGCGAACACGGCGCGCCGCCGCAGGCCAATGTCGGAAAAGGCGGCGCCGGAAAGGTCTGTCTGCTCGAACAGAACAGCCTTCATGCCGCATTCGGAAAAAGCGGCGCTTTGCGCCACGCAGCCGGAAAAGCGCACATCCGCCAGGGCGCCGGCGCTGAAATTTGCCCCCGTGAGGCGGCAACCCTCGAACACACACCGGTGCAGCGTGGCGCCAACCAGCGCCGCGCCCGCAAAATCACAGTTGTGAAACAACACGTCGCAAAAGTACGCGCCGCGCAAATCGGCCCCGCGCAGGCACACGCTTTTCAGCGCACAGCCGCGCCATTCGCTTTTGGCAAGCGGCGCGCCGGGCGCGCCGCCGCCCGTGAAAGCGAAGGCCTCTATGGGCGCATCCTCCATGGCGCACAGGCTTTGCGCCTCTTCAAAAGAAAGCTGTGTCTCCAGCGCGCCCAGCACCGGGCCCCGGGGCTGTGTTTCCATGGGCTTGCGCCCCCTTTCAGCGGCATTTGGGCGCTGTGCGCGCCACATGGCGAAAAAAGCCGGAAGAGCGTGTTCTCTTCCGGCTGGCGGGCTGCGCTGTGCGGCTTCAGCGCACGCGCGGGCGGCTGAACTTTTTGCTCAGCACCACGCCCACGGCGCTGAACACAATAGCCGTGATGGACACAACGGCCCCCACGGCACCCAAAATAAAGCCAACCAGGCTGAAGGCTGTCCCTTTTCTCATTTCACAGCATCCTTTCTGCCGTCAGCGGCAAAATTTTTCAATGTATGCATCCAGGCAGTTCTGAATGATGCGCTTGGCCTCATCCGGGCCCTGCTCTTCGTTCACCACAGTGTCTTTGCCCTCCAGGTTTTTGTACACGCTGAAGAAATGGCGCATTTCCGAGAAGATATGGCTGGGCAGCTGGGAGATATCCGTATAGGTGTTATAGGTGGGGTCGTTGAACGGGATGGCGATAATCTTCTCGTCCATCTTGCCCTGGTCCAGCATGGTGATGACGCCGATGGGGTAGCACCGCACCAGGCTGAGCGGGGCGAGCGTCTCGCTGGAGAGCACCAGCACGTCCAGCGGGTCTCCGTCGTCGGCATAGGTGCGGGGGATCAGCCCGTAGTTGGCCGGGTAATGGGTAGAGGTATAAAGGATGCGGTCCAGAATGATATGGCCTGTCTCCTTATCCAGCTCATATTTTTTCTTTGAGCCCTTTTCAATCTCGATAACGGCAATGAAATCGTCCGGGCTGATGCGCGAGGGGTTCATATCGTGCCAAATGTTTGACATGACGCTTCCAACTCCTTTTCAGGCCCGCCGCATGCATCCCCTGCCCGGCAGGGCAAAGGGCGGCGCGGGCCGTTTCTTTTTTCATCATAACACCGCCCGCGTGTTTTCGCAAGGCGTTTTGCGCGCCGGGCGGCGCACCCTGCCTTACAGCTCCTCTTCGCAGAAGGCGCCGCCGCGCAGCACCCACACGCTGGAAAAGCCGGCCTGCCGCAGCATCTCGCGCGCGGGTGCAAAGCCGAAACACAGCGCCTCGGCGCAGTGGGCGTCTGCGTTGACGGTGGCGCGCATGCCCTTTTCCGCCGCGCGGCGCAGCAGGAACGGCGCGGGGTAAAACGTGCTGCGCCAGCCGCGGAACACGCCGCCCGTGTTCACCTCCAGAATGCCCCCCGCCTCACAGCAGGCGTCCAGCGCCTCCAGTGCGGCGGCGCGGTAGGCGGGGCTCTCTTCGTCGAACAGGGCGCCGCGCGCATTGGGCTTTACCACCAAATCGAAGTGGCCAATCACATCCGGCCTGGTGCGCAGGGCGTTTTCCGCCACGGCCGCGTAATACGCCTTCGCATAGGCCAGGCCGTTTTGGCCAAACATCTCTTTGATGCAGCTTTGGGCTGTGGCCTCGTCCCAATCCACCCCGTAAAAACGGTCTGCAGCCTTGTCGTACAGGTAGTGCACCGAACCGATGACATAATCCAGCTCGTGCCGGGCAGAAAAATGAGAGAGCGCGTCCAGCTCAAGGCCCGCGGCCACACAGATCCGGCCCGAAAAGCGCGCCTTTGCGCCGCGCAAAGCGGCAAGGTAGCCCGCCTCGTCGCCCGTGGCATGCGGCGGCTCTGCCGCCAGGCAGGAATGGTCTGAGATGCCGATGTCGGAAAAGCCCTGACGGACGGCGGCGCGCACCATGTCGTCCAGCGCCAGCGCGCCGTCGCTCATCTGCGTGTGGTTATGGCATGCCGAAAGGCCGCGCGCCGGGGCCGTCACGCCTTTTCCCCTTTTTCTTCAAAATGGGCATACAGGCCCACCAGGTGTACCAGCATCTCCACCACGGCGTCCATGGCCTCCACGGTAATGCACTCGTACGGCCCGTGGAAGTTGTGGCCGCCCGTGCCAAGGTTGGGGCACGGCAGGCCCATAAAGGAAAGGCGTGCGCCGTCTGTGCCGCCGCGGATGGCCTCGGTGTAGGGCTCGATGCCCGCAGCCCGCGCGGCTGCGCGCGCGTTTTCAATAAGGTGCATGCACGGGGCAATTTGTTCGGCCATGTTGCGGTAGCTTTCGCTGAGCTTCAGGCGGATGCGCGCCGTGGGGTGCTCGGCCTGCAGCCTGTCGCAAATCTGCTGCAAAAGCGCACAGCGGCCCGCAAACTTTTCGGCGTCGTGGTCGCGCACAATGTATTCGACAGACGCCTTCTCGTCCGTGCCCGAAAGGGCCGTCACATGGAAAAAGCCCTGGTAGCCCTCTGTTTTGGCGGGCACGTCCTGCGCGGGCAGCAGGGCGTTTACCTCCATGGCAATGAGCAGGGCATTTTCCATAACGCCCTTGGCAGAGCCCGGATGCACCGAGACGCCCGTGATGTCAAAGCGGGCCGCCGCGGCGTTGAAGTTTTCATATTCCACGCCGCCCTCGGCGCCGCCGTCCATGGTGTAGGCGTACTTTGCGCCAAATTTCTGCACGTCGAAATGGTCGGCTCCCTGGCCAATCTCTTCGTCGGGCGTAAAGGCAATGCACAGCCTGCCGTGCGGCGCGCCGGTGGCGGCCAGCGTCTCCAGCAGCGTCATAATTTCGGCAATGCCGGCCTTGTCGTCCGCCCCAAGCAGCGTGCTGCCGTCCGCTGTGATAAGCGTGCGCCCGCGCAGCGCTTTCATTTGGGGGAAATCTTTTACGCGGATGGTGCGGCCTGCTTTGGGCAGGGGCACGTCGCCGCCGTCGTAATGCTCGTGAAACACGGGCGTCACCCCCGTGCCGCTGAAGGCGGGGGCGGTGTCCATATGGGCAATGAGGCCCAGCGCGGGCGCCGCCTCGCAGCCGGGCGCGGCAGGCACCCAGCCGTACACATAGCCGTATTCATCCACATGGGCGTTTTCGGCGCCCAGCGCCGTCAGCTCTTCACACAGCACCTTTGCCAGCACAAGCTGTTTTTCCGTAGAGGGCGAAGTGCCCGACACCTCGCTGGACTGTGTGTCATACGCCGCATAGCGGCAAAAACGTTCCACTGCACGCATGATTTCTCTTCCTTTCCTGCCCCGGCCCGCCCAAATGCGGGCGCACAAGGCGGCCTTTTTTTCGATGGTAGCACGCCGCAGGCCCCGCCGTCAAGGCATCCGGGCCGCACTTTCCCGCAGGCAAGCCGGCGCCCGGCCGCCCGCTCAAAGCCAGCGCCGCACCTGTTTTTTATACTGCCTATACTCTTCCCCGAATATTTCCTCGCACCAGCGCTCTTCCGCAAGCACAAGCCAGCGGGCGGAAAGCTGAAACACCAGCACGGCCCCTGCCAGAAAAAGTGATTTTGCCAGCAGCGCCATGCCAAGAAAGCAAATAAAATAAGCTGCATACATGGGGTTGCGGGAAAACCGGTAGGCCCCGGCCGTGTTCAGCCCAAGGCGGCCCGGCGAGGCAAAGCTGGCCACCGCGGCCGCACACAGGCCAAGCCCCGCCAAATAGCAAACTGCGCCCCCCAAAAACCACCAGGCGGCGGCCGGCTGCACCTGAAAGAAAAAGAGGCCCAGAAAAATTGCCCCATTCGACACCTGATAAACAACCAGCGCCACCCGCTGTGTGCCCTGCATCGGGGCAAAGTGGGCCGCGCGCTGCAAAGCATCCCGGCCCAGCGCGGCCATCAGTCCGAACCGCACCGCCAGGAAGGGCAGCAAAAGAAAAGCCGCATTCATGTTCCAGCACCCCCGGCCCCATGGTTTTCCCTATTTTAGCATGCGGCATGCCGCACGGCAAACCATCTGCGGCAAAGCAGCGCACCGCATAGACATTAGCCCTTTTCTTGCAGAGAGAATCATGTTATAATGTGTAAGGTTATTGGACATTTTCCGGCGTATGCCGCTCATTTTATGATGTCAGGAGTTTTGCAAGGCCATGAACACAGAATTTTTCAAGGGAAAAACGCTGCTTATCACGGGCGGCACAGGCAGTTTTGGCAACACGGTGCTCAAGCACTTTTTGCACAGCGATATCGGCGAGATTCGCATTTTTTCGCGCGATGAGAAAAAGCAGGACGACATGCGCCACGAATACCAGCAGCTGCACCCGCAGCTTGCGGGCAAGCTGCGCTTTTATATTGGCGACGTGCGCAACCCCGCCAGCGTGAAAAGCGCCGTGCGCGGGGTGGATTTCATCTTCCATGCCGCGGCCTTAAAGCAGGTGCCCAGCTGCGAGTTCTTCCCCATGGAGGCCGTGCGCACCAACATCGTGGGCACCGACAACGTGCTGACGGCAGCCATTGACGCGGGCGTAAAGAAGGTGGTGTGCCTTTCCACCGATAAGGCCGCCTACCCCATCAACGCCATGGGCATTTCAAAAGCCATGATGGAAAAGGTGATAGGCGCCAAGGCCCGCACCGTGAAGGCGGAGGACACCACCATCTGCTGCACGCGCTATGGCAATGTGATGTGCAGCCGCGGCAGCGTCATTCCCCTGTTTATTGACCAGATTAAGGCCGGCAAGCCCATCACCATCACAGACCCGGACATGACGCGTTTTCTGATGAACCTGGACGAAGCGGTAGACCTTGTGGCCTTTGCCTTCGAGCACGCGCGCCCCGGCGACCTGTTTGTGCAGAAGAGCCCGGCCTCTACCATTGGAGACCTGGCCAAGGCCGTGCAGCAGCTGTTTGGCGACACCGGCACGCAGATTATTGGCACGCGCCACGGCGAAAAGCTGTTTGAAACGCTGATGACGCGGGAAGAGCGTGTGCGCAGCGAGGACATGGGCGGCTATTACCGCGTGAGTGCCGACGGGCGCGATTTGAACTATGACAAATTTGTGGTGAAGGGCCAGGTGCACACCCAGGCGGACGAGAGCTACACCAGCCACAACACCCGCAGGCTGGACGTGCAGGGCACGGTGGAGAAGATTTTGACCGCCGAATATGTGCAGCGCGAGCTGGCGAACTGGAAAAAAGCCTGAGCACGCGCCCGGCGCGTAATGAAACATAAAGGAGCCTTTTGCCATATGGATAAGCACAGCGCTATCCTCATCACCGGCGCGGGCGGGTTTGTGGGAAAAAACCTGTGCGCAGCCCTGCGCTGCCGCGGGTATGACAACCTGCTTATGTTCGACCTTGACACCCCGAAAGAGGCCCTGCGCGAATATGCGCAGCAGGCCGCTTTCGTGTTTCATTTGGCGGGCGTAAACCGCCCGAAAGACCCAAGCGAATTTTACGCGGGCAACCGCGGCTTTACCGAAGAGCTTTTGCATCTTCTGGCCCAGGCGGGCAACAAGGCGCCCGTGCTGGTAACCTCCTCTGTGCAGGCCGGGCTGGATAACGACTACGGCAAATCGAAACGCGAGGCAGAGGAACTGATTTTCGCGCACGAGCGCGCCACCGGCGCCCCGGCGCTGGTGTACCGGCTGCCGGGCGTGTTTGGCAAATGGTGCCGCCCCGCCTATAACAGCGTGGTGGCCACGTTCTGCCACAACATTGCGCACGGCCTGCCCATTGAGGTGCGCGACAGGGCCTACACCCTGCCGCTTGTGTACATTGACGACGTAGTGGCCTGTTTCCTCAGCGCCATGGAGGGCCGCGCCGCGCGGGATTGTTCCATTCCCGGCTATTGCCATTTGATGTGCGAGGTATACCAGACAAGCCTTGGGCACCTGGCGGATACCATCCGCAGCTTTGCCGAAAGCCGCGCCGCGCTGGCCGTGCCGGATATGGGCGACGCCTTTACGCGCAAGCTGTATGCCACCTACCTCTCTTACCTGCCCGAAGACGCCTTTGCCTACCCGCTTTGCACGCATGCGGACGCGCGCGGCAGCTTCACTGAATTTTTGCGCACGCCCGAGCGCGGGCAGGTTTCGGTGAACGTGGCAAAACCCGGCGTTGTAAAGGGCAACCACTGGCACCACACCAAAAACGAAAAATTTTTGGTGGTGAAGGGCCAGGCGGCCATCCGCTTCCGCAAACTGGGCACAAGCGAGGTGCTGGAATACCGCGTAAGCGGGGACAAGCTGGAGGTGGTGGATATTCCCACCGGCTATGTGCACAACATTGAAAACGTGGGCCAGGGCGAGCTTGTCACCATCATGTGGGCCAGCGAGCTTTTCGACCCGCAGAACCCGGACACCTGGGCAGAGCAGGTGTAGAGCAGGTGTAAAGCAACTCTCACTTTTTATATTCTGATAAAATACACTTTTTTTGCAATAAAGGGGCAGCCATGAGCAAGCTGAAATTGATGACCATTGTGGGCACAAGGCCGGAGATTATCCGCCTTTCGGCCGTGATTAAAAAGTGCGACGTATACTTTGACCAGCTTCTGGTGCACACGGGCCAGAACTACGATTACACGCTGAACCAGATTTTTTTTGAAGACCTTGGCCTGCGCGCGCCGGATTATTACCTGAACGCCGTGGGCGCCGACCTTGGCGAGACCATTGGCAACATCATTGCCAAAAGCTATGCCCTGATGGTGCAGGAAAAGCCGGACGCGCTGCTGATTTTGGGCGACACCAACAGCTGCCTTTCGGCCATCAGCGCAAAGCGCCTGCACATCCCCATCTTTCATATGGAGGCGGGCAACCGCTGTTTTGACGAATGCCTGCCGGAAGAGACGAACCGCCGCATTGTAGACCACATTGCGGATGTGAACCTGTGCTATTCCGAGCACGCGCGCCGCTATTTGAACGTCGAGGGCACCGCCAAAGAGCGCACCTATGTCACCGGCAGCCCCATGGCCGAGGTGCTGCGCGCGAACCTTGCGCAGATCAAGGCCAGCGATGTGCTGGCAAGGCTGGGGCTGGAAAAGGGCAGGTATCTTCTTCTTTCGGCCCACCGGGAAGAGAACATCGACACGGAAAAGAATTTCACCGACCTGTTCACCTCCATCAACCATTTGGCCGAAATGTACGATATGCCCATTTTGTATTCGTGCCACCCGCGCAGCCGTAAATTTCTGCAGCAGCGCGGCTTTGTGCTGGACAAGCGCGTGCGCCTGCATGAGCCGCTGGGCTTTCACGATTACAACCACTTGCAGATGAACGCCTTCTGCGTGGTGAGCGATTCCGGCACGCTGCCGGAAGAGGCCAGCTTTTTCACCAGCGTGGGGCACCCCTTCCCCGCGGTGTGCATCCGCACCTCTACCGAGCGCCCCGAGGCGCTGGACAAGGGCTGCTTCATTCTGGCCGGCATCAGCCAGGGCGGCGTGGAACAGGCCGTGCAGACGGCCGTGGCCATGAATGCAAACGGCGATGTGGGCATTCCGGTGCCCTGCTATGCCGAGGATGTATCCACCAAAGTGGTGAAGATCATTCAAAGCTATGTGGGCGTTGTAAACAAAATGGTGTGGCGCAAGGCCTGAGCGCGCCATGCAAAAAACGGCGGCCCGGCAGGGCCCGCCAGGCGCAGCGCCCGCGCCGCCCCCGCCTGCCGCACGGCGGCAGAGCACACAGCGAGGTGACGCAGAAGATGGAACAGCAGCATAGGCGTATCCTTGTTGTGAGCCAGCATTACTGGCCGGAAAATTTCCGCATCACGGATATCTGCCGGGGCTTTGTGGAAAGCGGCGTGGAAGTGGACGTTTTATGCGGCCTGCCGAACTACCCGAAGGGCGAGTGGTTCGAGGGCTACCGCTATATGGGCCCGCGGCGCCAGCAGCACGAGGGCGTGCAGATATTTCGCGCGGGCGAAGTGCCGCGGCGCGGCAACACGGCCGCGCGCATTTTTTTAAACTATGTCTCCTGGCCGCTGTGCGCGCTGTTCAGCCTGCCAAGGCTGCACGGGCGGCACTATGACGCCGTGTTCTGTTACGAGACAAGCCCTGTGCTGATGATGGTGCCCGCCATTGTATATGCAAAGCTGCACCGCGTGCCGCTTTGCACCTATGTGCTGGACCTGTGGCCCGAAAACCTCTATTCGGTGCTGCCGGTAAAAAACCGCGCGCTGCGCGCTGTGGCGGCGGGCGTCTCGCATTGGCTGTACCGCCGCAGCGATACCCTTGTGGGCATGAGCGATGCGCTGGGCGAAAAGCTGCGCGCCATTGCGCCGCGGCGCACAGTGGCGGTGGTGCCGCAGTATTGCGAAGACCTTTACGCCCGGGATGTGCACGACGAGGCGTTGGCGGCGCGCTTTGCCGGGCGCTTTTGCGTGGTGTTTGCGGGCAACATCAGCCCCGCGCAGGACCTTGGCCTGCTTGTCGCGTGCGCCAAGCGCCTTGCCGCACAGGGCCGCAGGGACATCCACTTCTGCATCGTGGGCGACGGCATGAGCCGGGCGCAGCTGGAGGCGGACATTGACAGCGCCGGTGTGCGGGAATATTTCACCTTCGAGGGCATGCAGCCGGTAGAGCGCATCCCCGCCTACCACACCATGGCCGGCGCATTGTTTGCGGCGCTGGCCAAAAGCGACGATTTGGGCCTGACGGTGCCCGCAAAAATAACCAGCTATATGGCCGCGGGCCGGCCCGTGCTGGTGGCGGCGGACGGCGAGGCGGCGCGCGCCGTGCAAAGCGCGGGCTGCGGGCTTGCGTGCGCGGCGGGTGACGAAGAGGCGCTGTGCCGGAACCTTGTGCGCCTGGCGGATATGCCCGCCGAAGCGCGCGCTGCGCTGGGCAAAGCCGGGCGCAGCTATTTCCGAGCACACTACCGCCGCAGCCTGCTTTTGCAGCGGCTGCTGGCATGCATCCTCGGCGGTGAAAACGCCGAATGACGGGGTGAGGTTTTGAAAATACTGGTGATCATTCCCTGCTACAACGAGGCAGAAAATATTGCGCGCGTGGTGAAAAACCTGCAGGCGTCCGTGGCCGGGCAGGCTTTGCCCGGCCAGGTGGATTACCTTGTGGTGAACGACTGTTCCACCGACGGCAGCGCCGCAATTTGCGCGCGGGAGGGGTTTTCCTACATTTCCCTGCCGGTAAACCTTGGCATTGGCGGCGGCGTGCAAAGCGGATATTTGTACGCCGCGCAGAACGGCTATGACATTGCCGTGCAGATGGACGGCGACGGCCAGCACGACCCCGCCTACCTTGCCAGCGTGGTGGGCCCTGTGGCGCGGGGCGAAGTGGACATGTGCGTGGGCAGCCGCTTTATTACCAAAGAGGGTTTTCAGACAAGTGCCATGCGGCGTGCGGGCATCCGGCTGCTCAGCGGGCTCATCCGCCTTTTGTGCGGCGTGCGCGTGCTGGATGTGACAAGCGGGTTTCGCGCCACCGGCCGGCGCCTGACGGAATTTTTTGCGCACCATTATGCGCAGGATTACCCCGAGCCCGAGGCCATTATCTCGGCCGTGCTGAACGGGTTTCGCGTGGGCGAGGCGCCCGTGGTAATGGCCGAGCGCATGGGCGGCACGTCCTCTATCAGCCCGCTGCGCTCTGTATATTATATGGTAAAGGTAAGCATTGCCCTTGTGGTATACCGGCTTACGCGCCCGCGCCGGAAAGGAGGCCGCGCATGAACGTGCCCAATATCGACCTTACCCTGCGGCTGGATTTGTTTCTTGGCGCTGCGGTGTTTCTGGCGGTCATTCTGTGGCTTTTGAAAAAGGGGCGGCTGACGGTGCGCTATTCCATCATCTGGCTGATGGCGGGCGGCGCGCTGCTTCTGTTCGCCGCGTTCCCCTACATTGTGCTGGTGCTGCGCGATTGGCTGAACATGGAAATGCCGGTGAACGTGGTTTTCACCCTGGTGCTTGCCTTTGTGCTTTTGCTGCTGCTCAGCCTTTCTACCATTGTGTCCGGCTTTGCGGAAAAGCTGAAGCGCCTTGCGCAGGAAAACGCCCTGCTGGAAAAGCGCGTGCGCGAGCTGGAACAGGCCCTTGCACAGCGCAAAGACGGGCCGGACGAGACAAAATAACACCGCCCTGCGGGCGGTTTTAAACACAGCGCGGTTGCGGCGCGCAAACCTTGTGTGGGGCGGAGTGAAGCTGCGATGAATTTCATCACCCTTGCATTCTTCATTTTTCTGGCGGTTGCGGCACTGGTGTATTATATTCTTCCGCGCATTGCGCGGGCGGCATGGCTGTTGTGCTGCAGCTATGTGTTTTACCTGTACGACCCGGCCAACGCCGGTTATCTTGTGCTGCTTTGTGCCGCCACGCTGGTCACCTGGGGGGCGGGCCTTGTGCTGGAGCGCGTGCAGCGCCCCGCCGCGCGCAAGGCCGTGCTGGCCGTGTGTGTGGCCGTGTGCATCGGCAGCCTTGGCTTTTACAAATATGCCGGCATGGTAACACAGTGGCTGAACGGGCTGTGGGGCCTGTTTGGGCAAAAGGACGCCTTCACAGCGCCAAGCTTTGCCGTGCCGCTGGGCATCAGCTATTTTTCCTTTATGGCGCTGGGCTATGCCATTGATGTATACCGCGGCAAGCCTGCCGAGCACAATGTGGTGCACTATGCGCTGTTTGTCAGCTTTTTTCCGTGCATCGTCACCGGCCCTATCGAGCGCGGCGAGCATATTCTGCCGCAGCTTGCCTCGCCTGCGCCATTTGAATACGGGCGCTTTTGCGGCGGCATGTTCCGCATTTTGTGGGGCCTGTTCAAAAAGCTGGTGGTGGCAGACAACATTGGCGTCATTGTGGCCTCTGTATACGGCAGCGTAACGCAAGAGGCCTACACGGGCCCGGTGTTTCTTTTGGCCAGCGTGCTGTTTGCCTATCAGCTATATTGTGATTTTTCCGCCTGCACAGACATTGCCATTGGCGCGGGCGAAATGTTCGGCATTCGCCTGATGGAAAATTTCCACCGCCCGCTGGCTGCGCACAGCTTCACCGATTTGTGGCGGCGCTGGCACATCAGCCTTACCAACTGGTTCCGCGATTATCTGTATATCCCCCTGGGCGGCAACCGCAAGGGCAAGTTCCGCCAGTATTTGAACCAGATCATTGTGTTTCTCACAAGCGGCCTGTGGCACGGCGCCAGCCTCACCTTTGTGGTGTGGGGCCTTTTGAACGGCATTTACATGTGCATTGGCAAGGCCACGGCGCCCTGGCGCAGAAAAATGGAAAAGTACAACCCGCTTTACTGCACAAGGCCCACGCGCGCCTTTTTCAAAGTGGTGTGCACCTATTTGCTGTTCACAAGCTGCATCGTGTTCTTCCGGGCGGCCAGCTTTGAGGATGCCGCCTGGGTGTACAGCCATCTGTTCACCGGCTGGGGCGCCATGTTCACCGATTTTGAAGCCTTCCGCGAGGTGCTGGTGACCATTGGCTTCGATTTAAAGATGACGCTGACGCTGCTGGTGGGCCTTGCCTTCACCGAGGGGCTGGAGGCCTTTGGCGTGCCCATGCATGAATTTATCCGCCGCTACCCGCTGGTGCTGCGCTGGCTTTTGTATTATGCGCTGGCCGGCATGATTTTGTTCTGCGGGGCGTTTGGCAAATCGGCGTTCATTTACCAGAACTTCTGAAAAGGGGGCGCGGCAGATGGAAAAGAAAACGCAGGGGCAACGCCGCACGCTGCCCAAGCCGGTGAAAAAACTGTTCTGGGCCGGGCGCCTTGCCCTTGGCGCGGCCGCTTTTGTGCCCATTTTTCTGTTTATGGTGCTGTTCAACTTCAAGGTGGACTGCCAGGGCTATTTCCAGGGCGACCAGGAGCTGCGCGATGTGGTAGAGCTGATGCTGAGCGGCCATGACGTGGTGGGCGCCGAGCGGCTGAACAACAGCCAGCGCAAAATCATCAAAACCTTTGTACACAATATGGAAGACGTGCCCGCCACCATCGCCCTGGGCTCCAGCCGGGTGATGATGATTTCCAGCGAGATGCTGAAGACAGACAGCTTTTACAACTGTGCCATCACGGGCGCAGACATGTACGACCTGATGGGCACCTATTATTTGTTTGAACAGCGCGGCGCCGTGCCGCAGAACATCATCATCGGGGTAGACCCGTGGGTGTTTGGCGGCGAGGACGCGGTGGACCCGCGAAGCGACAAAGCCCTGTATGCCGAGTTTCTTCTGCGCGACCTTGGCATTGAGACAGATTTTGAAACCGAAGACCCCACCATGAAGTGGGAGGCATTGTACTCCCCCAGCTATTTTCAGGGCAACCTCACCTATTTTCTGTCTGCCCGCGGCGAGGTGGTGCAGCCCCAGGCCGTAGAGGGCGACGTGATGAACCAGGACACCGAGGTGATGCGCTCGGACGGCAGCATTGTGTACAGCCGCTCGTTCCGCACGCAGCCGCAGGAGGCCGTTGACGCCGCCGCGCTGGGGCAGACAAGCAATTTCTTCCGGGTGGAATATTATGAAGAGCCCGAGGAAGAGCGCATTGAGCTGTTCACCAAATTTGTGCAGTATCTGCAGGGCAAGGGCATCCGCGTGGTATTCCTGCTTTCGCCCTATCACCCCATCGCCTATGACAACGCCATGAAAAACGCCGAGCACTACAGCGGCTTTGTGGCCACAGAGCCGCTGATTCGCCGCATTGCCAAGCAGCTGGATGTGCCGGTGTACGGCAGCTATAACCCCTATGCCATGGGCCTGACGAACGCAGATTTCTATGACGGCATCCATGTGCGCAGCGAGGCGCTTTCCACCTTCCTTCCCCCGCTGGAGGATATTTTGTATAATTTGGAGAACGGCGTGGATGTCTCGGTAAACTACCGCCAAAAAGCCCCGCAGGAAGAGGACACGCCCAAAGACGCACAGCTGACATAACACACAAAATGAAACGGCCCGGTTTTTACCGGGCCGTTTCATTTGACAGAAGGGCAAAGCCCGCTTGGGGCGCTGTTAGAAGAGGAAGCCCGCCACCAGGTAAAGCAGCGTTGTCACCCCGGCGCCAATCAGGCAATAGGGCAGCTGCGTGGTGGCATGTTCCATATTGTCTATTTTCGTCATGCCAGAGGTGAAAATGGTGACATCGCAATAGAAGCAGGCGTGCGCGCCGAACGCCGCGCCCGAAATGACCGCAGAGAGCACCATGGGCATGTTGCCGCCCACAGAGGCGCACAGCGGAATGACAACGGCCGCCACCGGAAGCGTAGAGCCCCAGTTGGTGCCGGACATGAAAGCCAGCAGCGCGCAGATTACAAATGTGATGACAGGCAGCAGCGCCGGGCTCATGAACGGCTGGGCAATCGAGATGACATATTCCGGCATGCCAATGGCAATGAGGGAATCGCGCACCATGTAGGCCGCAAACACAATGACAATCATGGGCACCATGTCGGTGATGCCCTGCATGCAGGCCTTCATCAGCTCGTTCCAGCGCGCCAGCCTCAGTGCCAGGAACAGCACAAACGCCACGGCGATGGTGACAAGCGAGCCAAACACAACGTCGCCGTTGACAAGCACGATGACAATGAACACCGCCAACGGGATAATAAAGCCGGCCAGCAGCTTTTTGGTTTTCACAGAGTCCAGCGGTGCTTCCTCGCCATCGTCCGTATTCAGTGCATCGCTTTCCTCCGAATACAGCCGGCCGGTGGCCTGTGCGCGTTCATACGCCTTTTTCATGGCGCCCATGGGCTTGAGCACGCCCAGCGCCACCAGCAGGGCAATGGCCACGGACACCCAGCCGTAGAAGATAAACGGCACGGTGGAATTGTATACGCTCATGCTGTCGCCCAGGGCCGTAACCTCGGCATAGCCCACAAACACAGATTGATAGAAAATGCCCCATGTGCCAATGGGAATCAGCGCGTTCAGCGGCGAGGCCTGCGCGTCTGTGATATAGCTGAGCATGGCGCGCGGAATTTTGTTTTTATCGTACAGCTTTGTCATGGTGCCGCGCACGGCAATGCTGGTGAAATCGTCAATGAACACCAGAATGCCAATCACCCAGGTAAGCAGCAGCGTGCGGCGCTGGTTGGTGGCGTATTTTTGCAGCTGTTCGGCCAGGGCGCGCGTGGCCCCCGTGTGGGACCAGATGCCCAATACACACCCGAACAGCGCCACAAACAGCACATACCAGATGGTGTCTTCGTCACAGCCCACTGCATACATCAAATCGATAAACCCGGTAAGAAAGCCGGTTTTATACTGCAGAATGCAGCACAAAAGCGCGCCCGCCAGCAGCGAGGACGTAGTGTTTCTGGTTTTCAGCGCCATCAGCAGAATGACAATAGGCGGCAACAGCGTCAGAATGCCAAGTTCCATACTCTCCTCCTCTTTCTCAAGGTTCCGGCGGGACTTTGCGGCCCCGCCGGGCATTGTGCACGTTTACTTCACAACCTGCTGGGTAAAGCAGTGAATAGAGCCGCCGCACAGCGCAATTTCGTGCGCGTTCACCGGGCGCACCACATAGCGGCCCGCCACAATTTCTTCCAGGCATTTTACGGCCTCTTCGTCCGTATCCAGCCCATAGATGGGGAAGATGATAGAGCCGTTGGTGATGAGGAAGTTTGCATAACTGGGCACGGCGAAATCGCCCTCTTTGCGCCACTTGCCGTCCGGGTTCTGGCCCACGCCCTGGGACACCAGCACGTTTTCCGCCTCTTCTTTTGTAATGCGGAACGGCTTGCACGCCGTGAGCTTGTGCACCTTCAGCTTGCGGCCCTTTGCATCGGTGGAGTTGCACAATATCTCATAGCAGTTTTTGAACACTTTGTAGTACTCGTTGGTGGGGTCCTCGGTGTAGCAGCACACCACCTCGGCGGGCCCAATAAACGAGCAGATGTCATCCACATGGCCGTCTGTCTCGCCCGCGTTCAAATCGATGCCCTCGTTCAGCCAAATAACCTTTTCAAAGCCCAGGTAGGTTTTCAGCTTTTCCTCAATTTGCTGCCGGGTAAGGCCGGGGTTGCGGTTCGGGTTCAGCAGGCAGCTTTCGGTGGTAATCACCGTGCCCTCGCCGTCCGCGATAATAGAGCCGCCCTCCAGCACAAAGGTGGTTTTGTAGCGGTCGTGCCCGGTGGCCTGCAGCATCTTGCGCGCGGCCAAATCATCGTTGGCATAGCTGATCATAGCGCCGTTGGAATCGCCGCCCCAGGCGTTGAATTTGAAATCCACCCCACGCACTTCGCCCGTTTTGCGGTTCTTCACATAGATGGCGCCGCTGTCGCGCGGCCAGCAGTTATCCAGCGACATCTCGTAAATGGATACATCCAGCCCGGCGAAGATATACTCTGTCTCCAGGTACAGGTCGTTGGGCACGCCAATGTTCACATGGGTGCCGGCGGCATTGATGGCCTTGGCCAGGTTCACCTGGGTTTCGCGAATTTTAAACCCGCCGTTGTGCCAGTGCGAGTAGGCGCCGCCCACCAGCAGCCACACGGCCGACTGCGGCTCGAACTCTGCGGGCATCACAAAGCCGTCCTCATAGGGCAGCGTTTTCAGCAAATGCGATGACATATTCCATCCAACCTTTCTTGCATTTTATACTGCCGGGCGCGCGGCGCCCGGCCCTGGTTCAACGTGTTGCATGCGTGAGCTGTGTGCCGAATTTTTTGTTCATGTAATCGATCTTCTCCCGCACAATCGAGCCCTCTTCCGTCAGCTCGGCCTGGCTGGGCTGGCTGGAGCGCGGGCCCATCAGGTATGCCATCAGGCCGCGCTGAGTGTGCAGGCGGTTCTCGGCCTGCTGCCACAAAAGCGAGCCCTCAAAATCCATGGCGTAATCGTCCATCTCTTTGCCGCGCAGCGCGGGCAGGTAATGCATGGTTTTGGCGCCCGGGCAGTGTGCAAGCAGCTCTTTGTTCACCTGGAAGCCCTTGTCAAGGAACACCTCCTGGAAATATTCAAAATCGCTTTTGCTTTCGGTGCCCTCATAGCAGAAGCAGCCGGTGTACACAAAGTCTGCCCCCTGCACGGCCTCTACGGGGTCATGGGTGGTGAGGATGCGGCCGCCGCCCTCTTTCACCGCCTGCTCGCGGCAGATAAGGTTGCGCTGAATCATCCATTCCGGGTTGTTATCCTTCTCACCGCCCAGCGTGTGCCCCTCGGGGCTGCACAGCACCACAGTGGCGCCAAAGCGCGGCAGCAGCTTGGCAAGGTCGTTGGCAGAGGTCTCGCGCACGCCGGTGGCGCCCACAAAGGCCAGGCGGATATCTTTCAGCTCTTTGCCCTCGGGCAAATGCTCCAGAATGGTGACAAAGTCGCACAAAGTCTGCGTCGGGTGGCGGGTATGGTCCATGCCGTTGAAAAACGGCACGCTGCACTGGGCCACAAACTCTTCCATCTCTTTGGTGTTGCGCCAGCGCATGGCAATGCCGTCCACCATACTGGAGACAACGCGCGCGGTGTCGCCAATGGTTTCGCGTTTGCCCAGGTGCAGCTCGCCCTCTGGCCCGCCCGTGAGAAACAGGGCGTGCGCGCCCAGCTGCTGGGCGGCCACCTCGAAGGAGATGCGCGTGCGCGTAGAGTTTCCGTTAAAAATCATGGCAATCGATTGCCCCTGAAGCAGCTTGGGCACCGTGCCCTCGTACGCGTCCTTTTTCAGGCGGCGAATCAGGTCTGCCAGTGCCAGAAGTTCCTCGGTGGAGTAATCCCAGCAATCCATAAAGTGTTTTACCGGTTTCATAAATACAGCAACCCCGTTTCTTGTGTTGTTCCAGGCTGGTGCATTGCTCAGCCTGCGCTTTTATTCTAACGGATGCATTTTCATGTTACAATTACACAGAATTATGATGTTGGTATAACAATTTTTAGTTAAAACATCTTATAATTTCTCTTGTAATGCTCATCTTTTTTCTTGACAAGGCCTGGTAACCTTGGTAGCATAAACCTGTTGAAAATTTTTTGAAGCAGGGTTTGCACAGTGTGCAACGCCCGTTTTACTCGGTAAAAAAGGGGTGTCGAACCATGGAGCACAGCATCAGCAGCGCGCAGTGGTATCAGTTGGACGAATTGACCGCCACCATTTACAACACGTCATTCGACCACTTGTTTGAAGTTGTTTTGAAGGGTATCAAGCAGCTGGTGCCGTACTCGCATTCGCTTACCTACCTGCTTCGAAGCGAGGACGGGTTGAACGTGAGCTTTAATTTTAAAAGCGACGAGATCCCGCCCGAGCATTTGCGCCTGTACCTGGATAAATATTCCCGGCTGGATTTCATCAACTGGTACACCGGCACCTGCGCGGCCGAGGTGTTCCGCGAGTCGGACATTCTTCCCAACGACCTGCGGGAACGCTCTATTTTTATGAAGAACTGGATGGAGCCCATTGGCCTGTACCACGGCGCGGGTATGGTGATTTGGTGCAAGGGCATTTCATACGGCTCTATCTTTCTTTACCGCCCGAAAGATGCTGAAGATTTTTCCGGCCAGGAGCTGGAAGTGCTGCGCGTAATAAACCGCCATTTGTGCCTGCGCGCCCACGCGCTATACCCAAACGGCCTGGGGCAGATGTTTGTGCAGCAGGGCGCAGGCGACGGGGCCGTGCTTTCCGTCACCTGCCTGACAAAGCGCGAGCGCGAGATCATCGACTGCATCCGCAACCATGTGCTGCGCAGCGAGCTGTGCGACAAGCTTTTTATCACAGAAAATACGCTGAACAAACATTTTGACAACATTTATAAAAAGCTGAACATCAATTCTTATGAAGAGCTGCTGCAGCTTATCAAAAAAAGGTGACGTAACGCACCGCGCCCCGGGCTTTTGCTGCCCGGGGCCTTATTTTTTACCGTGCTGCATTTTTACAAATTCTTGTAATGCGCCCGGCATAAAAATAACAGGATTCTGGAATTGATTGTTCCCGCCGCTGGATATACCATATCAAGAGAAGGGGCAATTCGCAGAAAAATATGGGCTTTTTGCCAGATGAACAAAGGGGATGAGGCTTTTATGGAACTTGGAGCATGGACACTTCTGCCGCCTTTGGTGATTATTGTCATGGCCATCAAAACCAAAAGCACAACCTCCTCGCTGGTGGCGGGTGCGCTTTTGTGCTGCATTCTGCAGTATAAAACCGGCTTCCTCACCGGGTTTATCGATTTGATGTACTCGGTGGGCTGCAACGAGGACACCGTGTGGTATGCCCTGTTTGTGGCGCTGTTCGGCTGCATTCTGGGCATCTGGTCTTCCACCGGGGCCACCGGCGCGGTGGCGGATAAACTGATGAAGTTTGCCACCACACAGCGCCGCACGCTGGTGCTTTCCTGGCTGGTGGGCATTCTGCTGTTTATTGACGATTTCACCAGCATCGCCGTGCGCGGCACCATGACAAAGCTGTATGATAAAAACAAAATTCCGCGCGCCATGTTGGCGTATATTGCCGATTCCACCGCCTCACCCATGTGCATCCTGATTCCGTTCGGCACCTGGGCCATTTTTTATCAATCTGTGTTCGCGGGCTACCCCGAGGTAACCGCCTTGGGCAGCCCCATGGAAGTATACATCCGCACCATTCCCTACCTGTTTTACGGCTGGGCCGCACTGCTCATTCCCCTTCTGCTTTCGCTGGGCGTGTTGCCTCAGGTTGGCGCCATGAAAAAAGCCTACCAGCGCGCACAGGCTACCGGTGAGCTGTATGGCCCCGAAAGCCGCGCGCTGAACAGCGGCAGCGAAGACGCCCCCGCCGCAGAAAGCGGCACCGGCAGCTTTAAGCAGGTGGCATGCTTTCTGGTGCCGCTGGGCTGCTTTATTGCGGCCGTGCTGGCCACGGGCGATGTGATTATTGCCTGCATGCTCACCCTGGCCGTTCTGGTGGCCATGTGCCTTGTGATGCGGGTTGCCGGCTGGGGGCAGATGATGGGCGCCTGCATGAACGGCATCAAAGATATGACCAGCATGATTGTCATTGTGTTTGCGGCCTACATGGTGCGCGATTCCCTCATTGCCATTGGCCTGCCGGAATATGTGGTGGCTGTGGCCCGCCCGTTTATGAGCCCGGAGCTTTTGCCCCTTATCACCTTTATCGCCTGCACCATCCTCACCTTTGCCTCGGGCAGCAACTGGGGCGCCACGCTGGCCGTGGCTGCCATTGTCATTCCGCTTTGCGCCGCCCTGCAGGGGAACATGATTTTGGTGCTGGCGGCCATTGTTTCGGGCGCCGCGTTTGGCGCGCATGTGTGCTTTTACTGTGATGTGACGGTGTTTACCTCTGGCATGACGAAGATAGATAACATCGAGCACGCCGTTACACAGCTGCCCTACGGGCTGCTTGGCATGGCCGTAAGCTGCGTGGGGTACCTGCTGGCAGGTTTTCTTCTGCACTAGGCCCCGGCCTTTTCTGCAAAATACCGGCCCGGCCCGCTTTTTTGGCGGGCCGGGCTTTGTTTTTTTCGCCCAGGGGGGCCTGTGCCCTTGCATTTCTGCGAAGGCGTAGTACAATAAGACAGTGTCATGCAACAATATGGAAGGGAGATGCCCCTTATGCCGGGGAGCGAACAGGGCGCCAGCCGCCCCCTTTTCACGCGCAGCGAGCTGCTGCGCCTTATTATTCCGCTTGTAATTGAACAGCTTCTGCTGATGACGGTGGGCATGGCAGACACGGTGATGGTGACCACCTCCGGTGAGGCCGCCGTGTCTGGCGTGTCGCTGGTGGATAATATCAACACACTCATCATTCAGATCTTCTCCGCCCTTTCCACCGGCGGCGCCGTGGTGGTGGCCCAGTACCTGGGCCGCCGGGAGGCCGGCAACGCAAAGCTTGCCTCCAAGCAGCTTTTGTACACCATGACCGCGGTGTCTGTGTTTCTGATGGCTGCCGCCCTTCTTTTCCGCCAGCACATTTTAAGCCTGATTTTCGGCCATGTAGAGGCAGACGTGATGGAAAGCGCCCTGGTGTATTTTCTGATTACCGCGGCCGCCTACCCCTTCATGGGCGTATACAACGCGGGCTCGGCGCTGTTCCGGGCCATGGGCAACAGCAGCGTTTCCATGTTCTGCTCTTTGGTGGTGAATGTCATCAACATTGCCGTCAACGCCATTTTCATCTACGGCTTTGGCATGGGCGCGGCCGGGGCGGGCATTGGCACGCTGGCCTCGCGCATTGCCGCCGCCATCATCATTATGGTCATGCTGAACCACAAAAGCAACGCCGTGCGCGTGGAGGGTGTGTTCCACCTTGAATTCCGAGGCGACATGATTAAGCGCATTCTGTTCGTGGGCATTCCCAACGGGCTGGAAAACGGCATGTTCCAGGCGGGCAAGCTGGTGGTGCTGAACCTGATTGCCACCTTTGGCACCTCGGCCGTGGCGGCCAACGCCATTGCCAACAGCATTGCCGGCGTGGTGAACGTGCCGGGCACGGCCATTGGCCTTTCCATCATTACGGTGATTGGCCGCTGCATGGGCGCGGGCGAGACAGGCCAGGCCGCACATTACACAAAGCGGCTGGTGGGCGCCAGCTATGTGTGCATGCTGGTGATGAGCACGGGCATGTTCCTGTTTGCCGACACGCTGGTTTCGTGGTTCAACCTCACCCCGCAGGCCGTGCAGATGGCCGGGCAGGTGCTGCGGGCATGCGCGGTGGGCAACGTGCTGTTCTGGCCCATGGCCTTCACCCTGCCAAACTCGCTGCGCGCCGCGGGCGACGCCGTGTTCACCATGGGCGTTTCGCTGTGCAGCATGTTCGCATGCCGCGTGGCCCTCAGCTATGTGATGGCCTGTGAATGGGGCCTGGGGCTTGGCCTGCTGGGTGTGTGGCTGGCCATGATTGCCGACTGGGTGGCGCGCGCCGTGCTGTTCTTTGTGCGCTACCGTCAGGGCAAGTGGAAAAAAATCAAAGTCATCGGCTGAATGCCCGCCCCGGCGCCAGAGGTGCGCAAAGTGCCCGCCGGGCGGCGCAATGCCAGCTTTCAAACACAACACGCCCGCTGTGCGGCCCTGGGTTGGGCCGCACAGCGGGCGTGTTTGTTTTGTGTTGAGCCGCCATATGTAAACCAACGGGCGGCCAACAAAGGTGCCAAAGCGCTCGTTCGCATTCTTTTCGCAACAGGATGGGGCTGCGCTTACAAAGCACCGCCGAAGCGGCGCCGCGCGCCCTATTCGGCCTGCTTTTCCATGCTGCGGGTGGCTATTATATCCACCCCGGTGCCCAGCACGTTGGGCACCACCACCTGCCCGGCAGCTACAGGGGCCGTCAGCTGCACGTTGTCCAGCGTGCGCATCACCTCAAACAGCATGCCCTTGGGGATGAGCGCGCTGGTTTTTACCGGCAGGCGCCGGTGCAGCCCCCCTTGCACCTTTACGGTGCTGGTAAGCACGCGCGTGGGGTGCAACAGCTCGCTTTTGCCATATTCGGCCCCGCGCGGGCAGCCATTGCCCGTGACAGCGCAGCCGTTTTCCTCGTCCACCTTCAAATGGCAGCCCTTGGGGCATACAATGCAGATAAGCTCTTTCATGCCTGTGCCACCTCCTGTGCATGCAGGGTAAGCGCGCCCTGCGCCTTTTGCAGCAGCGCAGCGGGCAGCACAATGTGCTCCATCTCACCCGGGGCCATGCGCTCGCGCCGGTATTGGGCAATCTGCACCCCTGCGGCGTCCTGCACCACAATGCGCGAGGCGCCCAGCACGCGGTTTACGCGGAAGAACACTTCGGCCCTGTGCGCACCTGCGCGCACATGCTGCGGCACGGTGTAGCTGACGCCCGTGCCGTTTTTCACCTCCAGCACAGCGCCGTCCGCCCGCCGGGCCGCCTGCACATAGGCTGCGGCCGCGGCGCCCGCGCGCTCGCTTTCGGCAGAGACATAATCCACAAGGTCGTGCACATGCACCACATTGCCGCAGGCAAAAATGCCCGGCACGCTGGTCTCCATATTCTCGTACACCACGGCGCCGCCGGTGCGCGTGTCCATGCAGATGCCCGCCTGCCGCGTCAGCTCATTTTCCGGAATGAGCCCCACGCTCAACAGCAGGGTGTCGCATTCAAACACCATTTCGGTGCCGGGGATGGGCATGCGCTGTTCGTCCACCCGGCTCACCGTCACCTGCTCCAGCCTGTCGTGGCCCCGAATGCTGGTGACCGTGTGGCTGAGGTACAGCGGAATGCCGTAATCTTGCAGGCACTGCACAATGTTGCGCGTCAGGCCGCTGGAATAGGGCATCAGCTCCACACAGGCCAGCACCTTGGCCCCCTCCAGCGACATACGGCGCGCCATAATCAGGCCAATGTCGCCGCTGCCCAGAATCACCACGCGGCGGCCCACCATATAGCCCTCCATATTGAGGTAGCGCTGGGCCGTGCCCGCTGTGAAAATGCCGCTGGGCCGCTCGCCCGGAATGGCAATGGCGCCGCGGGTGCGCTCGCGGCAGCCCATGGCAAGCACCACGGCGGCCGTTTCCAGCGCCTGATAGCCGTGCTGTGCGCTGACGCAGTGCACGGTGTGCGGCGCGCCCGCTTGGCCCGGCACCAGCTGCAGGGCCATGGTGTCCAGCTGCACCTGCACGCCGGTGGCGCGCAGCATCTCCAGAAAGCGCCCGGCATATTCCGGGCCGGTGAGCTCTTCCTGAAAGCGGTGCAGCCCAAAGCCGTTGTGGATGCACTGGTTTAAAATGCCGCCAAGCTCTTTGTCGCGCTCCACCACCAGAATGCGGCGCAGCCCGTCTTCCCACGCGCGGCACGCCGCCGCAAGCCCCGCCGGGCCGCCGCCTATCACAATCAGTTCAAACATGCTGCACGCCTCCTCTGCCCTGCTTTGTCTCGCCGGTGATGAGATAGGTGCCGTCCTGGTCCATCAGCACCTCCTGTTGCGGGATGCCCAGCTCGCGCGCGATGATGGCCTGCACGCGCGGCCCGCAAAAGCCCCCCTGGCAGCGGCCCATGCCCGCGTTGCAGCGGCGCTTGACGCCGTTCAGGCTGCGCGGAGGAATAGGGCTGTGCAGCGCGGCCACAATTTCGCCCTCTGTGATGGTCTCGCAGCGGCATATCACGCGGCCATAGCGCGCGTCCTTTTGAATCAGCGCGTTTTTCTCTTCGGCGCTCAGCGCTGCAAAACAGGCGGCGCGGCGCCTTTCGCGAAAGGCCGGCTTTTCTTCCAGTGCCACGCCCTTTTGGCGCAGCAGCTGCACCGCCAGGGCGCCAATGGCCGGGGCGCTGGTAAGGCCGGGCGATTTGATGCCCGCCAAATCGAAAAAGCCGGGGCTGGCCGCGCTTTCTTCCAGAATGAAGTCGTCCCGTGTGCTGACGGCGCGCAGGCCCGCAAAATTGCGGATGTTTTCGCGGAAATTCAGCCCCGGCACGCTGCGCAGGGCCGTTTTGCGCACATAGGCAAGGCCCGCGCCCGTGGTGCCAACGTCCCGTTTATCCGGGACGGGCTCGGCATTGGGGCCCACAATGAGGTTGCCGTGCACGGTGGGCGCCACCAGCACGCCCTTGCCGCTTTGGCTGGGGCATTGAAAGATAATGCGCCCCACCTGCGCGCCCTGGCTTTTATCCATCAGGTAATATTCGCCGCGGCTGGGGGTTATGGCATAGCCCGGCGCTTCCAGCAGGGCGTGCACCTCGTCTGCCTGCACCCCGGCGGCGTTGAACACATAGCGCGCTTCATAGGTGCCGCGCGGCGTCTGCACGCAAAAGCCGCCCGGCGTTTTGCCAATGGCGGTGACAGGGCTTTGCAGGCACAGCTGCACGCCGTTTTCCACCGCCGTTTCAGCCATGGCAAGGGCAAACCGCCACGGGTCTACAATGCCCGCGCTGGGCGCATACAGCGCGGCCTGCACGGCTTCGCTGAGGTTTGGCTCCATGGCGCGGGCCCCGGCCCCGTCCAAAAGGCGCAGGCCCGGCACGCCGTTGGCCTGCCCGCGCTGAAACAGCGTTTCCAGCGTTTGGCGCTCGGCCTCGCAGAAAGCCAGCACAAGGCTGCCCACGCGCGCAAAGGGCACGCCCAGCTTTTCACAAATTTCGCCCGCCATGCGGTTGCCCTGCACGTTCAGCCGGGCCATTTTGGTGCCGGGCTCGGGGTCGTACCCCGCATGGATAATGGCGCTGTTCGCTTTGGTGGTGCCGTTGGCCACGTCGTTCTGTGCCTCCAGCACCAGCGTGCGCAGCCGGTATTTTGCCAGCTGATACGCCGTGGCCGCACCCACCACGCCGCAGCCAATGATGATGACATCGTACATAAGGCCCGCCTCCCGCTGTTTTTTGGGGATAAAATAAAAAAGAGCACGCAAAACACAGCCCCAAGCGGGCCGCGTGTCTGCATGACTCTTTCTCTTTGCAGAATATCCAATTTTCTGTTTTCAATATAACACCTTTTGCGGGAAAAAGCAAGGGGCGAATCGATCGCCCCTTGCTTATCCATTACAGAGGCAGGAATGTACAGGTATTGGCAACACCCATCATAACAATAATCAATGTGTTTACCATGGCACCCAGCCACACCTTACCGGTGCGTTTGAACAGATAACGGCCAATATATGCCGCCACAAATAACTGGATGATAAGAGGCACAATGACCAGCGGCCGCAGCCAGTCTTCCTGCCAGTGTGGTATGCCTGTGGCAAACACTGTACCGTATTGAATGGCGTTCAGAATAATAACCCCAAGAGAATTTCCCAAAGCACAGATGAACAGGTTAAAGCCCTCTTTCTGGCCTTCTACGCGGCTGGAAGAGTTAATAGAAATAGAATTAGCCAGATAGAAGATGAAGAACAACGGCCAATACTGCAGCGCCACATACAACTTATCCACAGTAAATGCACGAATGTCCAACGTCCAAATGCGGTAATCGGTCTGGAAGAAATACTGCGAAAACATCACTGTGGCATAGAAACCAATAAATACACATATCGCCAATGCAAGCGTTTTAAAGAAATCTTTCAGACTGATTTTAATACCCCACATTTCGCTGGGAACAACGCCGTTCTTGCTGCCCACAAACTTGTACGACAGCCAGAACAGGGCAAGCCCCACAATGCCGTTGAACACCGCCCACAAAAGAATAAAATTAGTGGTAGGCTGTGGGAACCAATTGCTGGTGCCGCGCGCCGTGACAGATGGGAAGATGTACTGATCCAGCTTTCCAATGGGGATAAAAGATAGCCATGAAACGATCCAGCTCAGGCACCAGCTTCCCCAGAAGAAGGCCTTGCTCTTTGCAGTGGTGAGGGCTGGAAGCTTCTTCGGTTCCTCGCCTGCCAGAGATGCAAAACAAGGAACTTTTAACAGCAGGGTGGCCAATGGCACAATGAGAAGCGCCGCCCCCACAAGACCGATACAGTTGAACAGTTCTTTCCACAGCCAATATTGATTGCTGCTGGGGATTGGGTTTTCCATTTGAAATGCAGTGGTAAAGAAATCTACCGTATAACCTGCACTCTCGGTAGAAAAATGCTGCCAGGGGTGTATCTCATGTGGATTATACACCACACGCAGAGTATCATTGGCAGGGTCTCCGTACATTTTTCCGATTTCAATGGTGTCGGTAAGCTTTTCACTTTCCGGCAGAATCGAATTAACGATAGCCAGTGCCTCCGGCGCATCGTGCAAATCGCCATCGCCATTCACGCAGCGGTACGCGCCTTCATCATAAAAGCCGAAATTAGTGCCAAAGTTACAATGTATTTCCGCCATGACTTCATCTGTGGTGTTTCTCACAGAGGATGTTGGAAACGCAGCTGCCACCTTGTTCACAGAATCGGCATAGGCCTGCTCTTCCTCCGTGATTGTTTCCCCTCCGTCGGAACCCGGCGCCTGAGCATCTTCTAGGGCTTGCATATACAGCCTGCCATAGTGGCGGGCCGTGTTCCATGTATTGCTGCCGCCCATGGAGTGCCCCATCACACCAATCTTCGTATTGTCCACCCAATCCAGCTGAGAATAGGCATACTCCACCAGAGGAATCATGCCCATGCCTTCTATAACGCCGGAATCTTCGTATGAATATTGAGTAGAGCTGGAATCGCCGTGAAAATAAGCGTCCATGGCAATCACCGCAATACCGCGCCGTGAAAGCTCGATGGCACTGATATCCTGCATCTGATTGTTATTCAGATAACCATGGCTTGTAATAACAATAGGTACCTTGTTTTCGGCTGTGGCAGATACCGGACGGAACAGATTGCCGGAAAGCCATTTGCCATTGTCGGTCGGAATCTTAAATTTGATGATCTGTACGTTTCCAAAATCTGTCTGCAGCAACGATGCACCGATACAGCTGATAAGGCAAAGCACTAGCGCAATACACAGCCAAAAGGCGGCCGAGCGCTTGTGTTTCGTTTTTTCCACAATTGATTCCTCCTTTACATGGTTCCAAATTTTATTTACCGGCCCACAGCCGGATCTTACACTTTACTGCTATCGTATATTCTGTTTCACCTCAAAAAATAACGGGGCACAAAGGCCGCGCAACACGCACCTTCATGCCCCGCTCTCATTTCACTTGGGGAATGTTTGTCAATAACAACATATCAAATGCATAATTCTATGTCAAGATGAATTTATAAAATTATATAAAACGCCAAAAAGCATCCTATAGTTTATGTGAAAATGCTGATTTTTATTTTCCGGTCAATACTCTACTTTACAGATGACGCGTCATCTGTAATAATAAAGTTGTCCAGATGAGTGAAGGAGCCGGGCGAACACAAGTTCGTAAAGCTCCTTTTTTATTTGTTTTATTTTTATCAATGTCAGCCTGCTTGCGGGTCATTTGATGGGAAGAAGGCGTTACAGCTTGAAAGAGATCATAGACCGCATTGCATATTGCCCGGTGATTGCGGCGGTGAAAAATGAACAGGACCTTGCCGCCGCCCTGGAAAGCGAGTGCGAGGTGGTGTTTTTTCTGTTTGGCACCATTCTCAGCTTGGCGGGGCTGGTGCAGCGCGTGAAAGCCGCGGGCAAGGTGGCGCTGGTGCATGCCGACCTGGTGGAGGGCCTTGGCAACCGCGAGGTGGCGGTGGACGCGCTGAAGGCGCTGTGCGGGCCGGACGGCATTATCAGCACGCGCCCCCAGCTGGTGCGCCGCGCGCGCCATTTAAAGCTCATCACCGTGCAGCGCGCCTTTATTCTGGATTCCATGTCCGTCAGCAGCCTGGCCGGGCAGCTTAGCGTGGGCAAGCCGGATTTTATTGAGGTGCTGCCGGGCATTATGCCGCGCATCATCACCGAAATCAGCGAGCGCTATGCCACCCCGGTCATTGCGGGCGGGCTTATTAAGTATAAAGACGACGTGCTGGCCGCCATCCGCGCGGGCGCGGTGGCAGTGTCCACCACATGCCACGCCGTATGGCACATGTAGGCACACAGCGCGCCGCCCCGGCGGCAAGCCGCACAGCAAAAAGGAGGCACACAGCATGAAACAGTATGTCATTGCATTGGACCAGGGCACCACATCCAGCCGCTGCATCATCTTTGACAAAGGGCAGAACATTGTGGCGCTGGAACAGCGCGAATTCAGCCAGCATTACCCGAAGCCCGGCTGGGTAGAGCACGACCCCATGGAGATTTATTCCAGCCAGTACGGCGTTTTGATGGAGGTGCTGGCGCACAGCGGCATTTTGCCGCAGGAGATTGCCGGCATCGGCATCACCAACCAGCGCGAAACGGCCATTGTGTGGGATAAAGAAACCGGCAAGCCCGTTTACAACGCCATTGTGTGGCAGTGCCGCCGCACGGCCGCGCTGTGTGAAGAGCTGAAAAAGGACGCGGCTTTTACCGAATATGTGAAAGAGAACACCGGCCTTTTGATAGACGCCTATTTTTCCGGCACAAAAATCAAATGGATTTTGGACAACGTGCCCGGCGCGCGCGAAAAGGCCGATGCGGGCCGGCTTTTGTTTGGCACCGTGGACACCTGGCTGATTTGGAAGATGACGGGCGGGCGCACCTATGTGACAGATTACACCAACGCCAGCCGCACCATGCTGTATAACATCAAAACGCTGTGCTGGGACGAGGCCATTTGCCGCCGCCTGGGCATCCCCATGAGCATGTTGCCCGAGGTGTGCGATTCCAGCAGGGTGTACGGCACGGTGAACATCCAGGGCACCGAGGTGCCCATTGCGGGCATTGCGGGCGACCAGCAGGCCGCCCTGTTCGGCCAGACGTGCTTTGCCCCGGGCGAGGCCAAAAACACCTATGGCACGGGCTGCTTTTTGCTGATGAACACGGGCGAAAAGCTGTACCGCAGCCAGAACGGCCTGCTCACCACCATTGCCATTGGCCTTGACGGCAAGGTGCAGTATGCGCTGGAGGGCAGCGTGTTCGTGGGCGGCGCCGTCATTCAATGGGTGCGCGACGAACTGCGGTTCATCACCGAATCGCGCGATGCGGAATACTATGCCCAGAAAGTGCCCGACACGGGCGGCGTGTACCTGGTGCCTGCCTTCACCGGCCTTGGCGCCCCCTATTGGGACATGTATGCCCGCGGCTGCCTGGTTGGCCTGACGCGCGGCACCACGCGCGAGCACATTATCCGCGCCGCGCAGGAATCTATTGCCTACCAAAGCTATGACCTGGTGGCCGCCATGGAAAAGGACACCGGCATGTGCATGACAGAGCTGAACGTGGACGGCGGCGCCTCGCGCGACCAGTTTTTGATGCAGTTCCAGGCGGATATTTTGAACAAGACGGTGCGGCGGCCCATGATACGCGAGACAACGGCCCTGGGCGCGGCTTACCTGGCCGGCCTTGCCACCGGCGTGTGGAGCGGGCTGGACGAGATACGCGCCCAGTGGACGCTGGATAAGCTGTATGCGCCGGATATGGCCGCTGCCAGGCGCGAAAGGCTGCTGGCGGGCTGGCACAAGGCTGTGGGCCGCAGCCTTGCCTGGGCCGAGCCAGAGGCCTAAAGCCCTGCCCTGCCCGGGCCGCCTGCTGCGCACAGGGCCCGCGCAGGCCCCAATATGCCAAAAAGCCCCGCCCCTTCTGCACAGAGGGGGCGGGGCTTTGTATGTTGCGCTGTGCGGCCGGGCGGCGCCTTACATCAGGCTGCGGTACAGCGCGGCAATCTCCTCCACGCTGGTGTCGCGCGGGTTGCCCGGGCGGCAGGCGTCGGCATAGGCGCTTTCGGCCAGGAACTGCACGTCCTCTTCCTTCACAATCTCTTTCAGGTCGGCAGGGATGCCCACGTCCTGGCTCAGCTTCTTCACGGCGGCGCAGGCGGCGGCGCGGTATTCTTCCTGGCTCATGGCGTCCACGCCTTCCACGCCCATGGCGCGGGCAATTTCGCGGTATTTTTCACCCGTGCAGGGGGCGTTGTACTCCATGATGGTGGGCAGCAGAATGGCGTTGGCCACGCCGTGCGGCGTGTCGTACACAGCGCCCAGCGCATGGGCCATGCTGTGCACAATGCCAAGGCCCACGTTCGAGAAGCCCTGCCCGGCAATGTACTGCGCCAGCGCCATGCCCTCGCGGCCCTCGGCCTCGCCCGCCACGGACGCGCGCAGGTATTTGCTGATGAGGCGGATGGCCTCCAGGTGGAACATGTCCGTCATTTCCCAGGCGCCCTTGGTGATGTAGCCTTCAATGGCGTGCGTCAACGCGTCCATGCCGGTGGCGGCCGTCAGGCCCTTGGGCATGGTGGCCATCATATCCGGGTCCACCACGGCAATTTCGGGAATGTCGTTTGTATCCACACACACGAATTTGCGCTTTTTCTCCACATCGGTGATGACGTAGTTGATGGTCACCTCGGCGGCCGTACCTGCGGTGGTGGGCACAGCAATGGTGAACACAGCGTGCTTTTTGGTGGGGGCCACGCCCTCCAGGCTGCGCACGTCGGCAAACTCGGGGTTGTTGGCAATGATGCCCACAGCCTTGGCCGTATCCATGGAAGAACCGCCGCCAATGGCCACAATGCAATCTGCGCCGCTGTGCTGGAAAGCGGCCACGCCGTGCTGCACGTTTTCAATGGTGGGGTTGGGCTTTATTTCGCTGTAAATTTCATAGGGGAAGCCGGCTGCATCCAGCAGGCTTGTCACCTTGTAGGTGACGCCGAACTTGAGAAGGTCCGGGTCTGAGCAGACGAAAGCCTTGTGATAGCCGCGGGCGGTAAGCTCCGGCACAATGTTTTCCACGGCGCCCTTGCCGTGATAGGAAATGGTGTTCAATACAATGCGGTTGGCCATAATTTCACGCAACTCCTTTCAAACCTGTGTACCCGCACAGGGGCAGGCATGCTGCCGCCCCCGCGCCCGGATACGGTGGAACTGTTATTATCATAGCGCGTTTTGACGCAGATTTCCAGATATATTTTTCACAAAGTGCCGGGCCGTGGCATACAAAAAAGCCTCGGGCTGTCAAAAGCCGAGGCCGGGCCGCCGCCTTTACAGGCTGGCCACCTGTTCCAAATCTTGAATGCAAAGCTGCGCGCCCTCCGGCAGGGGGCCTTCCCAACCGGCCGGGCGGAAAAACACGCCGGTGATGCCGCTGTTTTTGGCGAAAAGCATATCGTTGGCGGAATCACCCACCATCGCAACCTGTTCCGGCAGCAGGCCGTACTGGCTGCAGAACATGCGGGCAATGTCCGGCGCGGGCTTGGGGTTCGGCACGCGGTCCGCGCCGAACACGGCGTCGAACAAGTGCGCTACCCCCAGGGCCCGCAGGCACTGCACTGCTGGCAGATAATCGTCCGAGGTGGCCACCCCCAGGCGGATGCCCCGCGCCTTCAGCTTTTGCAGCAGCGCGGGCAGGTCTGCGCGCGCTTTCAGGTTGCCGTGATGCTCGCAGGCCCACTGCAGGTAGCCCAGCGCGTTTTGCGCCAGTTCTTCGCTCAGCTGCATGCCGCCCGTGCGCAGCACGGTGCGCCAGGCCTCCATCAGGTCCCGGTTTGTGCCCGAGACGATGGGGGCATCGGCAAGCAGGGTGTCGCCCCGAAAGCCGGAGGCCTCGGCAAGCCGCTCTATCCAGCCCTCGTCTGTGCCTTTTCCCATGTGCTGCGACAAATACGCCGCCGTCATATAGATGGGTTTGCGGCAAAAGGCCGCAAGGTCAATGAGCGTGTCGTCTTTATCGAACAAAATCCCCTGGATGGAATGCTGCATGGTTTTCCCTCTCTTTCGCAAGAAAGTGCAGCAGACCGGGGCCCACGCCCCGGCCTGCCATGTGTGCGGGATGCCCGCTGCAAACGCTCAATACAGCTTGGCGCCTGCGGGAATGTGGTCATCCACCATCAGGCAGTGCAGCTTTTCCACGCCTTCTTCGTGGTGCACGGCAGAGATAATCATGCCGCACGAATCAATGCCCATCATTTTGCGGGGCGGCAGGTTTGTAATGGCAATCAGCGTTTTGCCCACCAGCTCTTCCGGCTCGTAGGTGTCATGGATACCGCTGAGAATCACACGGTCTGTGCCGGTGCCGTCGTCCAGCACAAACTTCAAAAGCTTTTTGCTTTTGGGCACGGCCGTGCACTCTTTCACCTTCACCGCGCGGAAATCGGACTTTGAGAAGGTGTCAAAATCTACAAACTCCTCAAACAGCGGCTCAATCTCCACCTTCGAGAAATCAATGGCCTGCGCTGCGGCCGGGGCGGCGGGCGCATCTTCCTGCTGCACGGGGGCCTCCTGGCGCTGCGCGGGCGCGGCCTTTTCCAGCGGCTTCATGGTGGGGAACAAAATAACCTCGCGGATGGTGTCGGAATTAGTAAGCATCATTACGGTGCGGTCCACCCCAATGCCCATGCCGCCCGTGGGGGGCAGGCCATACTCCATGGCGGTGAGGTAGTCTTCGTCCATCATGCCGGCCTCGTCATCGCCCTTGGCGCGCAGCTCTACCTGCTTTTGGAAGCGGCCGCGCTGGTCGATGGGGTCGTTCAGCTCTGAGAAGGCGTTGGCCAGCTCGCTGTGGCAGATGAACAGCTCGAAGCGCTCGGTGAGGCGCGCGTCGGCAGGGCTGCGCTTGCTGAGCGGCGAAACCTCCACCGGGTACATGGTGATAAACGTGGGCTGAATGAGGTTTTCCTCTACCTTCTGGTCAAAGCAGGCATACAGGGCGTTGCCCCATGTTTTATCTGCCGTGTCGGCCAGCTCTACCCCCACGGCCTTTGCCGCGGCCACGGCCCCGGCGTCATCGGAAATGGCATCAAAGTCAATGCCCACATATTCCTTCACAGCCTGCACCATGGTCATGCGCTTCCAGCCGGGGGCCAGGTTCACCTTGTAGCCCATCCACTCCACGTCATAAGTGCCCAAAATTTCTTTGGCCGCGCCAGAGATGATGCCCTCGGCAATATCCATCATGTCGTGGAAATCGGCATAGGCCTGATACAGCTCGATGGTGGTGAACTCGGGGTTGTGCTTTGGGTCCATGCCCTCGTTGCGGAAGATGCGGCCAATTTCGTACACGCGGTCCAGCCCGCCCACAATCAGCCGCTTGAGGGGCAGCTCGGTGGCGATGCGCATATACATATCCAGGTTCAGCGTGTTGTGGTGCGTGATGAACGGGCGCGCCGTGGCGCCGCCGGAAATGGTGTTCAGCACGGGCGTCTCCACTTCCATATAGCCCATGTCATCCAGATATTTCCGCATGAACTTGATGAACTTCGAGCGCACCTCAAACGTGCGGCGCACCTCGGGGTTCATAATGAGGTCTACATAGCGCTGGCGGAAGCGCAGCTCGGTGTCGCGCAGGCCGTGGAACTTTTCCGGCAGCGGCAGCAGGCTTTTGGAAAGCAGCGTCACCTCGGTGGCATGCACGCTGATCTCGCCCATTTTGGTGCGGAACAAATTGCCCTTTACGCCAATGATGTCGCCAATGTCAAACTTTTTGAAATCGGCATAGGCCCCGTCGCCCACATCGTCGCGGCGCACATAAATTTGAATATCGCCCTCGTTGTCGCGCAGGTGGGCAAAGCTTGCCTTGCCCATTACACGCTTGGACATCATGCGGCCGGCCATGCACACCGCTTTGCCAAGCTGGCCCTCCGGCACGTCGGTGAACCCGGCTTTCGCCGTGGCGGAATAATCGGTCTGCGGGTATTTGGTAATGACGAACGGGTCTTTGCCCGCGTCGCGCAGAGCCTTCAGTTTTTCATGGCGTACCTTCACAATCTCGTTATACGCCTGCTGTGTCATCTCGCCCGTCTCTTCGGGCTTGTTCAGATGCTCCGGCATGGTCTGCCACTCCTCCTGTTTTTGATATCCCCCGGCGCGCCGCAAACGGCGGCGGGGCGCCGCGCAAAGCCCTGTGCGGCAAATTTGAGTATAACACAAAAACAGGCGCTTTCGCACCTGTTTTAAAAAAAAATATCGTGTTTTACAACAAAACCTGCGCTCAGATGTCCGCGCGGCCCACTTCCAGCACTTCGTACAGCACCACGGCGCCGGTGGGCAGGGTAATTTCCACCTTGTCGCCTGCGCTGTGCCCCAGCAGGGCGGCGCCCACGGGCGATTCGTCCGAGATGCGGCCGTTCAGCGGGTCTGCCTCGGTAGAGCCGGTGATATCGTATTCATCCGTATCGCCGTCTTCGTCCTGAATTTTCACATGGCTGCCCACGCTGATGACGCTGGTGTCGATATCGGCAGAATCCAGCACACGGGCGTGTTTCAGCATTTTTTCCAGTTCGGCAATGCGGCTTTCCAGCATGCCCTGCTCGTTTTTGGCCTCGTCGTATTCGCTGTTCTCTGAGAGGTCGCCATAGCCGCGGGCCACCTTGATTTTTTCCGCCACTTCCTTGCGTTTTACTGTTTTCAGTTCTTCCAGCTCGGTTTCCACGGCGGCATAGCCGCTTTTCGTCATTACGATCTCTTTGTTCAAGGCTCTCAGGTCTCCTTCTGGGAATCTTCCGGCCTGTGCGGCATAGTTCCCTCTTGATACACAGGCTCACAATGCCCATTATTATATATGTTTTATAATGCAGTGTCAAGCCATTCGCCATTTTTTGTCTATTTCGTCACTATTTTAACTCAACACAAGAAAAGATGCGCTGTTTTTTCGTAAAATTGCACATATCTGCCCGGCAGGTTCGTGACAAATGCCCAAAAAGCAAAAAAGCGCCGTATGGAGAAGCCTCCATACGGCGCCGGGCTGTTTGCATGCGGTGCGGGGTTATTCTTCGTCCGCCTTGCCGTCGAACAGCTTTTTCGCCTCTTCAATCACCTTGCCCTCCAATGTGGCAGGCAGCGGCTCGTAGCGCACAAATTCAAACGTAAAGCTGCCGCGCCCCTGCGTAAGCTGGCGCAGGTACATGGTGAAATCGTGCATTTCGCTTACCGGCACCTCGGCCTCCACACACTGCGTGCCGTCTTCGCCGGGGTTCATGCCCAAAACACGGCCGCGGCGCTTGGTCACTTCGCCCATAATGTCGCCCGTGACATCGCTGGGCACGGTGGCCTTCAGCTCGCCAATGGGCTCCAGCAAAATGGGGCCCGCCTCGGGCAATGCTGCCTTATAGGCCAGCTTGGCCGCCATTTTGAAGGCCATTTCGCTGGAATCCACCGGGTGATAGCTGCCGTCCAGCAGGGTTGCCTTCAGGCCCACCACCGGGTAACCGGCCAGCACGCCGTGGCGCACGGCCTCCTGCAGGCCCTTTTCCACCGCCGGGAAGTAGTTCTTGGGCACGGCGCCGCCAAACACCTTTTCTTCAAAGACAAAATCGCCTTCCTCTGTGGGCTCAAACTCAATCCACACATCGCCAAACTGGCCATGGCCGCCCGTCTGTTTTTTGTGGCGGCCCTGCGCCTTGCACTTTTTGCGGATGGACTCGCGGTAGGGAATGCGCGGGTCTGCCAGGGTAACCTCTACGCCAAACTTGTTCTTCAACTTGGCGCACACAACGTCCAGGTGCTGCTCGCCCAGGCCGGAGAGCACCTGCTCTACCGTCTCTGCGTTTACCTCGTAGCCGATGGTGGGGTCCTCTTCCATCAGGCGCTGCAACGCGCCGGAAATTTTGCTTTCGTCGCCCTTCTGCTTCACCCGCACGGCCATGGAAAGCGTGGGGTGCGGGAACACCGGGCGCGGCAGGTTCACCACGCGGCCGGGCGCACACAGCGTGTCGCCCGTTTGCGCGGTGGGCAGCTTGGTGACGGCGCCGATGTCGCCACAGCCAATCTCTGCTGTATCCGTCTGCTTTTTGCCGCGCACATACACCAGTTTGCCAAGGCGCTCGGCCTCGCCGGTGCGCGCATTTACCACAGCGGTGTCGGCGGTAAGCTTGCCGCTTATCACCTTTACATAGCTCACCTTGCCCACAAACGGGTCGGCCACGGTTTTAAACACATAGGCGCACAGCGGGGCGTCCGGCACGCAGGGCACCTCCACCTCGTTGCCAGAGGCATCTGTGCCCACAGCGCCCGCGCCGCGGGCCGCGCTGGGCATCAGTTTCTGCAGGCCCCACACGGCAAGGTCTACAGCTTCCATTGCCGTGGCGGAACCGCAGAACACCGGCGTGATGGCGCCCGTTTTGGCGCCCGTGCGGATGGCCTCGGTAAGCTCTTCCTCGGTAAAGGGCTCGCCCTCGAAGAATTTTTCCATCAGGGTGTCGTCCGTTTCGGCCGCGGCCTCACGCATGGCCTCCAACAGGCCCTCTGTGCGGTGGCCATAGCTGGGCACCGGCACCTCGCGCACGCCGCCGCCCGTATAGCTGTAGGCCTTTTGGGTGATAAGGTTCAGATACACACGGCCGCCCGCCTGCTCTACCGGCACCACCACGGGGCACACCGAGGGGCCAAGCTCTGCCTTCAGCTGTTCGAACACTTTATAGAAATCGGCATGCTCTGCGTTTACTTTGTTCACGAAAATCATGCGGCTTTTATTCTGTTTCAGGGCAAGCTGATACGCCTTGCGCGCGCCCACGGCCAGGCCGCTGCGCGCCGACACCACCACCATCACGCTTTCGGCGGCGGGCATGCCCTCGTACAGGCCGGCCTCGAAATCGAACAGGCCCGGCACATCGATGAGGTTCAGCTTGACATTGCCCTGCTCTACCGGCGCCACGGCCAGCGAAAGGGACACATGGCGCTTGATCTCTTCCGGGTCAAAATCGCACACGGTGTTGCCATCCTCCACACGGCCCTGCCGGTCGGTGGCTTTCGTCAGGTACAGCATGGCCTCCACCAGGCTGGTTTTCCCTGCGCCGCCATGGCCTGCTACAAGGACGTTGCGGATGTGATCGTTCGCGTAGTTCATATTCTATTCCCTCTTTTCGTCCACGCGCGAAAGGCGTGTGGCAACTTATACAAAAATATTATCATATTTTCCTCTTATATAAAAGATGTCACCAAGAAATTTTCGTCAAAGCGCCTGCCAAAACTTTGCAGCTTTCCTTGTATATATTGCCAAAAAGCGCCTCTGGGAACCCCAGAGGCGCTTTGGAGGCTGTTTCAAATTTCAAACCAGCGAATTTCGTTGGCGGCCATATCCAGCTCAAAGCTGGCGCCGTCGCCCGTGTACACTGTGGTGTGCTGCGGCTCGTAGGTGTTGTTCACCACGCAGTACTTGCCGTTTTTCACATAGGCGTGCACTTCCACATTGAAGTTGGACGAGAACCACCTGTGCAGGTTCTGCTCGTCGTGGGTGCTCCACAAAATGCTGCGGTAGAGGATGCGGCTGTTCTCGAAGGAATACGGCAGGCCGCTGAGATACACCGCACGGCCCGCGCCGAATTCGTTCACGGCCATCTGCACCTCTTTGTCGCGCTGCACCAGCACCTGCGCGCCCTCCAGCGCATAGATGCTTTTTTTGCCCTCGCCGAAGTCCACAGGCTTTGTGCAGTCTGCCAGAATGAAGTGCTGCGGGTGCTCTTCCCAGTTGTACTTATCATACCCCAGGGTAAAGCCCGTCTCTTTCTCTACCCCCAGCACGCCGGCCAGCTGGAAGAAGCGGCCCTGATACTGGTGGCCGCTGGGCTCGCCCACGCCGATGAAGCCGCCGCCGCGGTGCACAAAGCCGCGCACGGCCGCTGTGATGGCCGGGTTTTCCCACACGCTGCCGCCGGTGTGGGCCGTGTCTGCGTCGCCCACGTTCACCAGCACGTCCACGCCGTCCAGCACATGCGCATCGCGCTCAATGTCGTCAAAGCTGAGGAAGCGCACATCGAACGGCGCGCCCGCCAGCGCCTCAATGACGCCGGCATAGCTGTAGTTCTGCTTTTGATACAGCGCATGGTGCACCATGTGGCAGCCCCAGCTGCGCGCGCGGCCCCAGCTGTTCAGCACGGCCACTGTCTTGATGCAGTAGGGCGTTGTGCCGCGGATGTTTGTGTACAGCAGGCGGAATTCGTCGCACACCGATTTGATGTAGTCGATAAACTCCGGGAACTGCAGCGCCAGCTTCAAATAGCCGCCGTAGCCAATGCGGTCGATGGGCTTGCGCAGAATGGCGCGCCGGGCCGTCACCCAGTTCTCTTTGCCCTCCTTCACAGGGTCGCCGCCCTCGTGGAAGGTGTCGGGGAAGAAATAGGGCAGAAAGCGCCCCTCGGTGTATTTCACGCCCGGGATGTCGCTGATGAGGCGCAGCGTGGCGCCGTTGCCCACGCTGCCCACCACGGCGTCCAGGCCAATGGATTTGAATTCGTCCAGGAAGGGCTCGGTGCCAATCCAGTGGTCGCCCAGGAACATCATGGCCTCTTTGCCCAGCTCGTGGGTGATGTCCACCATCTCTTTGGCCAGCTTGGCCACCTCGCGGCGCTGAAAGGCCATAAAATCTTTGAATTCCTTGCTGGGCACGCGGTACTGGTTGTTGTAATAGCCCTGGTCGATGATAAACTCGGGGCGGAAGCGGTAGCCCACCTCCTGCTCGAACTGTTCAAGAATATACGGGCTTACCGAGGCCGAATAGCCATACCAATCCACATACTTTTCGCGCTTCAGCTCGTCAAACACCAGCGTGAACTGGTGGAAGAAGGTGGTGTAGCGGATGACGTCCACATACGGGTGCTCGGCAATAAACTTGCGCAGGCGCTGCATGGTGAACTTGTGGGTTTTGGGCTGGCGCACATCGAAGGTGATCTGGTGTTCAAAGTTCGTCCAGCCGTTTGTCACCGCATTGTACATGTGCACGGGGTCCCAAATCAGGTAGGCAAGGAAGCTTACGGTGTAATCGTGGTACGGCTTGGCGCCGTGCACCACCACACAGCCCGTGGCCCCGTCATAGCTCCACTCGTCCGGCCCCAGCGGCTCGCCTGCGGTGCGGTCCATCACTTCCCACCAGCGCTTGATGTCGTCGCGGGTGTTCACCTGCATCAGCTCGTTGGAAACGCCCTGCATCAGCGGGATGGAAAGCGTTTCGCCCACGGCGGTGTGAAAGCCCGTCATGATATAGCACTGCTGCACTTCGTCCGGGTTGGCTTTGGCCCAGGCGTTGTCCTTGCGGGTGGTGTAATAGGTGGAATAGATTTTGGCGCCGGTGTCCTTCAGGGCCTCAGGGAATTCCGTGCCGTCGCAGTCGCGAATGGCGTCTGCGCCCCACTCCTCCAGTATTTTCAGCGTCTCGGGCACCACGTCCACATCTGTGGGGATGGTGACGCGGCCCCTGTTCGGTTCGGTCATTCTATACTCCTCTCTGGGTCAAAGCCGTTTTTTGGTGTCTTCAAACGGTTTGTTGTAAATCATCAGGGCCGACAAAAGCAGAATAAGGCCCACAATCATCAGCCCAAGGCCGGCCAGCTGGCCGGTCATCTTCCAGCCCACAATCAGCAGAACCATTCCCGCCACAAAAAAGGCGAAAATCAGGCCCAACCGCAGGCCCACATGCTCTTTCCAGTATTTCATAAGATTCACCTTACCCTTTCAGGCCGCCCACAGTCATGCCCTGGGTCAGCTTTTTCTGCACGCAGATATACAAAACAAGAGTAGGCAGCATCACCAGCACAAGGCCTGCATACATAATGCCGTACTGTGCAGCCGACTGCTGCGCCTGCATCAGGCTCAGCAGCCCAACCGGCAAAGTTCTGGGGCCGTTCTGGGCGCTGAGCAGCGTCAGCGAGATGATATACTCGTTCCAGAAAGACAAGAAGTTGAACAGGATAATGGTGATGATGGAGGGCTGCGCCATGGGGAATATGACACTTATCATGGTGCGGCCGTAGCCGGCACCATCGATGTAAGCGGCCTCTTCATAGTCGTGCGGCAGCGTGGCAAAATAGCCCGACAAAAGGTAAATGGTGAAGGGCAGCGCCGTGGCGGCATACACCACGGCCAGAACAAAGATGTTGTTCAGCAGGAAGCTGCCGCCCACCAGATTTTTCAGCCAGAGGTCGCCGTCCCGCAGCATGAGGAAGATGGGCACCACAATGTAGTTCACATTGATGAACAGCCCGCCCATGAAGCACACGTTGAGAAACTTGCGCCCTTTGAATTGAAAGCGGGACAGCACATAGGCCGCGGGCAGCGCCACCACCAGCAGAATGGCAAGCGCAAGCGCTGTTACAATGACGGAATTGAGCATATAGCTGCCCATGCTTGCCTTGTTCCAGGCATCCACAAAGTTCTGCCAGTAAAAGCCGGCGGGCAGTGCCCAGGGGTTGCCGTAGAATTCGCTGTTCTGCTTGATAGAGGCCAGGAACACCCAGGCCACCGGCACAATGATGCTGATGGCAAGCAGGCCCAGCACCAGGTAGACAAACGCCTTGTACAGTCGCTCGCCCGATGTCTTTTTCACGTGATCCATACCTACCCCTCCTTAAAATTCCAGCGGCTCGCGCTTGGTCACCTTGTTCACCAGCGCAGAGAGCAGGAACGAGAACAGGAACACCACCACGCCAATGGCCATGGAATAGCCATACAGGCCGGCGTCCTTCTGGCCGTACATATAAGACAATGCCACCTCAGAGGCGCCGTTGGGGCCGCCGGAGGTCATGGCCTTGACGAACAGGAACGCCATGTTGATGGTGGAGATGATAAAGAACGTCAGTGTCGTGCGGATATTCGTCCAAATCAGGGGGATGGTGATTTGGAAAAACTGCGTCAGGCGGCCGGCGCCGTCCAGGCTGGCGCTTTCGTACAGGCTGCCGGGCACGCTGGCCATAGAGGCCATGTACATCACCATGTAATAGCCAATGGCCTGCCACACCATGGCAATAATCAGGCTTACCATTACAAGGCTTTCACCCTTCCAGCGGATGGGGTCGGCCATGTTGCGGAACAGGCCGATGATGCTGTTGAGCAGGCCCGTTTCGTCCGGCTGGTAAATGGCCGAGAAAATGCCGGAGATGACAACCACGGAAAGGATATTGGGGATGTAGAACATAACCCGGAAGAACCCCTGGCCGCGAATTTTTTCACGGGTCAGGATGTTGGCGAACACCAGTGCGAAAGCGAACGTCACAATGGTGACAACCACAATCAGCAGAATTGTATTCTGCATAGAACGGATGAACGTTGCATCATTCAGCAGCGTCTGAAAGTTTTTCATTCCCACAAACGTCTCTGTGGGAGAAAACGCCCCGCGCTCGAACAGGGACATCCGGAACACGTTCAGTGTGGGGATGATCATGAATACAGTGAACAGGATGGTGGCCGGTGCCACGCAAAGGGCCACGAATGCCTTATGCCGTCCGTCTTTCTTCACACTTTCAACTCCTCTTCTCAAAAATGGGCGGCGATGAACGAAATTTCCGCTCATCGCCGCTTTTATTTGGTGTTATGAATCCTGCGACGGAGACCGGCGCAATCAGGCCACCAGGTTGGCACGCATTTGATCGGTAGCGGAAATGATATTGGCTCTCCACTCGTCAATGCTCAGGCTGCCCTCTACCAGAGAGTTGATCGGCTCGAAGAACACAGAGGTGTTGTCGATGCCGGGAATGGGCGAGTAGGCTGCAAAGCCGCCCATGGCAGCGCCCGCGCCATTGTCATAGATGGAATAGAACAGTTTGTTGTCGCCTTCCAGCTGGTCGGTCATGCCGAGGATGGGCTGCACAGCACCGCCCTTGGCAAAAATCGAGGCGGCCTCATCGCTATACAGGTAAGACAGGAATGTCTTGGCCTCGTCAATGTGCTCGGCGCCGGAGGGGATCCACGCCTGCTCCAGGAAGGTGTAGCTGTAGCCGATGCTGTCCGCATCCAGGGCGGGCAGTGCGGTCATGCCCCACTGGAAGCCGTCGGCCACATCCTGGGCAATTTCCGCCTCGGCCATCTCGCCGATAATCCACGTGCCGTTGGGCATGAACAGGGCCTCATCGGTCATCACCATCAGCTGGTTGCGGGTGAAGTCCTGGTTGTTGGCCTGCGCAGGGGTGCTGGGGTGGGTGTAATCGGCCAGTTTATCCAGAATTTCGAACAGCTTGTCCGCTTCCGGGGTCTCCCAGATGCCCTCTTCATAGTGCGTGGCCTTCTCGAAGAACTCGGGGCCGCCCACCACGTTCATCAGAGCATACAGGAAAGCGTCAAAGTAGCCGGCGGTGGGGTAGGTGAACAGGTAAATGCCTTCCTCCATGGCCTTGTCGCCCAGCTCCCACATCTCGTCCCACGTGGTGGGCACTTCCCAGCCTTTTTCCTCAAACAGGCCGGCGTTGTAGAACAGGCCGCAGGGGCTGTAGAACATGGGGGCAAGGTAGGTTTTGCCATCGCCGTAGGGGTTGGTGGCAGAGGTCTCGGTAAAGCCCTCAATAATCTTGTCGCCAACCTTCACGTCTTCACCGGGCACCGTCATATCCAGCACATCGGTGATATCGGCAATCATCTTGCCGTTGATGAACTGCTCGGTCAGGCCGGCGGGGCGGCCGGTGGCCAGATGGATGACATCCGGATAATCGCCGCCCTGCATGGAAGCGTTCAGCACATCCTCCAGGTTCTGCTCAAGGGTGAGCTCCACGTTGATGCCCGTCTGGGCGGTGAAGGCGTCGCATACCTCCTGCCACATGCCGGGGTAGGTGTTCTCGTAGCCGGACACCAGCGCGGCCACCTTAATGGTGGCGTTTTCTGCGTTTCCGGCAGAACCGGAAGCCGCCGTGCTGCCGGAAGAAGCGGGCGCGCCGCCGCAGCCGGCCAGCAGCGCCAGCGCCATGGCAAGCGCCAGCACAGTGCACAATACTTTTTTCATCTTGTTGACCTCCTAAAAGAATTTCACCCTGCGCCCCGGGCGGCACGGCTGCCGCGTGCGGCAGGCGCGGAGTGTGTTCCTGTATGTTCAGCATAGCCCTCACAAAAATTTCTTTCAATCAGTTTCTTGCGTTCCATTTTATATTTCTTGTTCTTTTGTGCACAGCGAACATTCAGTTTGCACCAGACAGGTGATTTTTATGAATATTATCAACAAAATTATAAAATAAATTCTAGCATATTGCTGTTTTGGAAAAATCAGGATATTCACCCCGGCTTGTATCCTGCGCAAAAGATGTTTATAATGGAAAAAAGCAGATGGGAAATTTCTCCCATCTAAAAAGCACGCAAGATTTCTAAATAACGTATGAGGTGCCCGTTATGAGCAATATCCGTTACGAGCTGCTGGACACCGGGCCCGCGCCGCATGGCGGCCCGCAGCTTTTGTATGTCACCTCTGCCCAGTATGGGCCGGATTGGCAGGGCTCTATGCACGCGCACACCTGCACCGAGCTGTTTTACTGTGTGCGGGGCATTGGCGAGTTTCGCCTGACAGACCGCGCCCAGCCCGTGGGCAGCGACGACCTTATTATTGTAAACCCGCATGTAGAGCACACCGAAACCAGCTTTTCTTCCAACCCGCTGGAATATATTGTGCTGGGCGTGAACGGGCTGGACCTGCAGCTGGCCGGCAATGCCTCGCCCTGCACGGTGCTGAACTGCCGCCAGCAGCGCAGCGAGATGCTGTTTTACCTGCGCGAGTTTGTGCGCGAGGCCGAAAACGCCCCGCAGGGCTGGCAGGCCGTGTGCCAGCATCTGCTGGATGTGTTTTTAATCAAATTATCCCGCCAGGCGGCGCTGCGCCTGGCGCCCGCCGGCACCTACCGGGCCAATTCGGAATGTGCGGCCGCGCGGCGGTATATTGACGAGCATTTCACCGAGCCCCTTTCGCTGGACACGCTGGCCGAGGTGGCGCATGTGAACAAATATCACCTTTCCCACACGTTCCGGCGGGAATACGGCATTTCGCCCATCAACTACCTGATTATGCGCCGCATTCGCGAGGGGCGGCACATGCTGGAACACACCAGCTATTCCCTTTCGCAAATTGCCCATTCCATCGGCTTTTCCTCGCCCAGCTATTTTTCGCAGAGTTTTCGCAAAGCCGAGGGCCTCAGCCCCGCAGAGTACCGCAAGCGCGCACGCGCCGCACAGGCGGCCGCGCCGGTGCAGCCATAAGGAGGAACTGCCATGGATTATAAAGCCCTTCGGCTGGAGCGCCCGTTCGAGGTGGACGAGGTGGTCTCTGTGCATTATTTTGAATACGCCAGCAACTATTGCTACGAGGGCGAACAGCACGATTTCTGGGAATTTTTATATGTGGACAAGGGCGAGCTGCATGTGCGCGCGGGCAGCCGCGAGCTGACCATGAAGCGCGGCCAGATGATTTTTCACGAGCCGGGCGAATTTCACAGCCTGCGCGCAAACGGCGTGGTGGCGCCCAACCTTGTGGTGATGAGCTTTGTGTGCCGCAGCCCGGCCATGGCGCGCTTTGCCGGGCGCGTGCTGGCCATTGGCGACGCCGAGCGCGAATATCTGGCGCGCATCATCAAAGAGGCCGCAGAGGCCTTTTCCACCCCGCTGAACGACCCCTACACAAAGCAGCTTCTGCGCGCGCCGCACGCGCCCTTCGGCGCCGAGCAGCTGATTGGCGCCAGCCTGGAAAGCCTGCTGGTGTGCCTGGCGCGCCGGGGCCAGGGCGGCGCGGCGCAGGGCACGGCAAAGCCCACCAGCCTGATACGCGCGCACAGCCAGCAGGAATTTGTGGACAGGGTGCGCGCCTACCTGGAAAAGAACATTTCGCGCAAACTGACGCTGGCCGACATCTGCCGCGACAACCTGGTGGGCCGCAGCTATTTGCAAAAAGTGTTCCGCGAAAAGACGGGCGGCGGCGCCATGGAGTATTTCGGCAGCATGAAAATAGAAAAAGCGCAGGAGCTCATCCGCGAGGGGCGGCACAATTTCACCGAGATATCGGCGCTTTTGGGTTACACCTCCATCCACTATTTCTCGCGTCACTTCAAAAAGGTGACGGGCATGACGCCCTCGGAATATGCCTCCAGCGTGAAGGGGCTGGCCGGGCACCGCAGCGAAGGAAAATATTCAGCATCCAGAACACATAATGTTTTTAATGAAGCAAGTTCAAATAGTGATGAATCGAAAACATCCGCTCTTTATTATTTTCCACCTACTATAAAACATTTTGGCCTTAATCTTAAATCTCCTAAAGAAAACCACCATATTTGTAGGAAAACATATGCTAAGATAAGCACTAAAAGTTCTTTTGTATCAGGAGAGACTTATTCAGATGACTGGTGTAAAAGGCATTACGAATTATGTATGCAGAATTTTGATTTAAACATGGAATATTTTAAGTCTCTTTCCCATAGCGAATTTAACTCTGCGATTGATTCATTTGTGCATCGTTTTCCTCAATTTCATTTCATTGATAATCTCCGTGAATATAAAGACAAATCCGGATATTATATGATGATTTTGGACGATTTCTGTCAATCCTATATCGGTACAACAAAAAATATTTATCATAGGATATATCAACATTGGGCGAAAAACTTTCCTTTTGACCGATTAATCTTTGGTGAAGTTTCAACTTCTAAGCTCTCGATTAATAGTTTTAAAGCACTAGATACCACTCGTATTTTAGTTGCTCTTTCATCAGACATCTATGTCGATGAAAACAATTTTATCGAAGCATTTCCTACTAAGTTTTTACTTAATAGAATTTCTGGTGGTGCAAAAGAGTCTTTTGAGGATGCAATACATAGCCCAATCGAGCATTCTTTAGAGCATTCTTTAGATTAAAACTGTTAAGTTAAAACCATTCTTCTAATCTGTTGCACAAAAAAGCGCGCAGCGCGAACAATAATCCAAATATTGTGTAAAAAAATCTATTTATGAAACCATTTGGCCCCCGTACAATGGTAGTGACAAGGCGGCAGGCCAAATGCCCCGGGCGGGGCTGTTTTCTGTTTTTCCCGCTGCACGGCGGTGCGGCGCACTATTTTGCAAGGCATCCATTCTAAAAAAAGAAAAAGGAGCTGTTGGAAGCATGTCTATTCTGGTAAGCGGCGGCGCCGGCTATATTGGCAGCCACACCTGCATTGAGCTGATGAACGCCGGCTATGAAATTCTGGTGGCGGACAACCTGTACAATTCGTGCGAGGAGGCCCTGCGCCGTGTAGAGCAAATTGCCGGGCGCAGCGTGCCCTTTGTGAACATCGACCTGTGCGACGCCGCGGCGGTGGACGAGATGTTCCGCACGCACCCGGGCATCGAGGCGGTGATTCACTTTGCCGCGTACAAGGCCGTGGGCGAAAGCGTGGCAAAGCCGCTGGAATATTATTCGAACAACCTCATCAGCGCGCTGAACGTGCTGAACGCCATGAAAAAATACGGCGTGAAGAACTTTGTGTTCTCCTCTTCCGCCACGGTGTACGGCGACCCTGCCAGCGTGCCCATCCGCGAAGATTTCCCCGTGGGCGCCACCACCAACCCCTACGGCGCCACCAAGGTGATGAACGAGAACATTCTCACCGACATCTGCAAGGCAGACCCCACCATGAACGTGGCTCTGCTGCGCTATTTCAACCCCATTGGCGCGCACGAAAGCGGGCTGATTGGCGAGGACCCGAACGGCATCCCCAACAACCTGGTGCCCTACATTGCCAAGGTGGCCGTGGGCAAACTGGAAAAGGTGCATGTGTTCGGCAACGATTACCCCACCCCGGACGGCACCGGCGTGCGCGACTACATCCATGTGGTAGACCTGGCGCGCGGCCATGTGGCGGCGCTGAAAAAGCTGGCCACAAACTGCGGGCTGTTTGTGTGCAACCTGGGCACGGGCCACGGCTACAGCGTGCTGGACGTGATTCGTGCATATTCCAAGGCCTGCGGGAAAGAGATTCCCTATGTGATAGACCCGCGCCGCCCCGGCGACATTGCGGAGTGCTATGCAGACCCCACCAAGGCCCGCGAAGAGCTGGGCTGGCAGGCCGAATACGGCATTGAAGAGATGTGCGCCTCCAGCTGGAAGTGGCAGAGCATGAACCCCAACGGCTACAAGGGCTGAGTGCGGGGCATAACATAAAGTTAAAGGAGCAAGACAACAACATGAAAAAACCTGTTCTTGCGGTGATGGCCGCCGGTATGGGCAGCCGGTACGGCGGCCTGAAGCAGATAGACCCTGTGGGCAGCCACGGCCAGCTGATTATTGACTATTCCATCTTTGATGCGCGGCGCGCGGGCTTTGAGACCGTGGTGTTTATCATCAAGCACGAAATTGAGGCCCCGTTCAAGCAGGCCATTGGCGACCGGCTTTCCAAGGTGATGGATGTGCGCTATGCCTACCAGCAGCTGGACGATTTGCCCGAGGGCTATGCCGTGCCGGCGGGGCGCGAAAAGCCCTGGGGCACCAGCCATGCCATTCTGGCGGCGCGCGATGTGATAGACGGGCCGTTTGCCGTAATCAATGCAGACGACTACTACGGCCCTGAGGCCTTCCGCGTGATTTACGACTACCTCACGGCCCACCCGGACCAGGACGGCCTGTATGAATACGCCATGGTGGGCTATCAGCTGAAGAACACCGTGACGGAAAACGGCCATGTGGCCCGCGGCGTGTGCGTGACGGACGCGGACGGTTACCTTACCAGCGTCACCGAGCGCACGCACATTGAAAAAACGGCCACCGGGGCGCGCTATACCGAGGACGGCGGCGCCACCTGGCACGAGCTGCCGGGCAGCACCATTGTCTCGATGAACATGTGGGGCTTTACGCACAGCTTTTTGCCCGAGGCAAAGGCGCGCTTTGCCGCTTTTTTGGATGATGCGCTGCAGACAAACCCGCTGAAAGGCGAATATTTCCTGCCCAGCGTGGTAAGCCAGCTTGTGGGCGAGGGCAAGGCCCGCGTGAAGGTGCTGCACAGCCCGGATAAATGGTACGGCGTGACATACCAGGATGACAAGCCCGTGGTGGTGGCCGCCATTGCCGAAAAGACGGCGGCCGGCCTGTACCCGGAAAACCTGTGGGGGGTGTGAAAATGCGCCAGCCTGCAGAACACACCCTGCCCGAGGCGCTGGCTGCCTTTGACTTCGGCGGCCAGGTGGCGGGCGCCCTGCGCTATGGCCAGGGGCATATCAACGACACCTTCTGCGTCTATGTGCAGACGCCGCAGGGCGATGCGCGCCGGTTTATTTTACAGCGCATCAACACCGGCACCTTCCGGGACCCCAAGGGCCTGATGGAGAACATTGTGGGCGTGACGGATTACCTGCGCGATGTGATTGCACAAAACGGCGGCGACCCCGCGCGCGAGGCCATGACGGTGCTGCGCACGCGCACGGGCGGCACGTTTTTTGCCGGCAGTGAGGGCGGCGCATGGCGCGCCTACCCCTTCATTGAGGGCACCGTGTGCCTGCAAAGCGTGCAGGCGCCCGCCCAGTTCTACGAAAGCGCGCGCGCTTTCGGCCGCTTTCAGCAGCTTTTGGCGGGCTACCCTGCCGCCACGCTGCACGAGACCATTGAAAAATTTCACGACACGCGCCAGCGCTTTGCCAACTTTGAAACGGCGCTGGCCGCCGATGCGTGCGGCCGCGCCAAAGAGGTGCAGGCAGAGGTGGAGTTTGCCATGGCCCGCAAAGCGGACTGCGCCTACCTGATGGACCTGCTGGAGCAGGGCAAGCTGCCGCTGCGCGTGACGCACAACGACACCAAGCTGAACAACGTGCTGCTGGACAAGGCCACCGGCAGGGGCATTTGCGTGATTGACCTGGACACCGTGATGCCCGGCCTGGCGCTGAACGATTTTGGCGATTCCATCCGCTTTGGCGCCAACCACAGCGCCGAGGATGAGCCGGACCTTTCGAAGGTGAACTTCGACATCTCGCTGTACGAGATTTATGCCAAAGGCTTTTTGGAGACAGCCGGCAGCGCGCTGACGCCCCTGGAAAAGCAGTGCCTGCCCTGGGGCGCCAAGCTGATGACGCTGGAGTGCGGCATCCGCTTTCTCACCGATTACCTGGAGGGTGACCATTACTTCAAAACACACCGCCCGGGCCAGAACCTGGACCGCTGCCGCACCCAGTTCAAGCTGGTGGCCGACATGGAAGCCCAGTGGGACGCCATGCAGGCTGCGGCGGAAAAATATTTCTGAAAAGTTATTATAAAGCGGCCCCGTGTTCCGGTGGAACACGGGGCCGCTTTGTACACGCGCGCTGAACGGCGGCGGGCGCATGCTGCCATAAGCGGAGCGAACTGCTAACAGCAAGTTAGCAGGGATAAAAGGCCACCGTTAGGACAGCGGTTGCCCGTTTACGGGCTGTGGGGCAGGGGATGCGGGCGAAATAAAATTCAGCACGTCTTGAGACGCTTGCCGGTAATAGGCCCTTATAGGGCCAGCTCAAGCCACCGGCTTAGCCGGTGGTTATGCCTGTCAGCCCTATCGGAAAAGAGGCCCCCGGCAAAGCCGGGAGACTGACTTTTGCCCTTATAAAAGGGGTACGCCTTCACGCCATGGTATACACGGCAATGGCCACAAAACACAGCATGGTGGCCAGCGTTTGGGCAGAATAACTGGTAGAGACGTATTCGGCGTCGTCGCCCACATCTGCAAACAGCGGGATGATGAACGGCGCAGGCAGGCTGAACAGAACCAGCAGCGCCGCCATGGTGAGCTTGTCGAACGGCAAAAAGCGGAACACCACCAGCGCCGACACCGCGCACAGGGCGGCCATCACCGCAAGGCGCAGCGCCACCGTGATGAGCACCGGGCGCAGCAGGCTGGCCTTCAGCGAGAACTCGTAGCCCACCACAATCAGAATCAGGCAAGCCGTGGGCGCCGAAAGGAAGCTGATAAGCTCGGTGACAATGCCGGAGACAGGCGAGGCCATCACCCATTTGCCCACGCCCAGCGCCCCCAGCACAATGCCCAGGGCCATGCCGCAGAACGCCGGGTTTGTGAACATGTTTTTCAAAAGGCTTTTTGCGTCTGCCCGCTCGCCGCCCGCCACCTTCAGCAGGGCCAGCCACACGGTGTAGGCAAACAGCGTTTGGCCTATATCGAACATGGCCAGGGTAGAGAGGCTGCCGTTTTCGCCCGCCAGCAGGCCGTACAGCGCATAGCCCAGCATGCCCACCTCAAAGCTGGACATCAAAAACGGCAGAAAGCGCCCGTGCGGCGCCACCAGCGGCCGCAGCGCATAACCCGCCGCGCAGGCAATGCAGCAGGCAGTGAACACCACCGCAAAGCCCAGCACAAGGCCGGCGTTATATTCCGCCGTAAGAAAGGCGTTGAACAGCACCACGGGCAGCGTAATGTTGCCAATGACGGTTTTCAGGGCCGCATGCCCCTGCGCGTTCAGAAGGCCGCTGCGCCGGCAGAAAAAGCCAATGGCCATGGCCACCAGCACGGGCAGCACCATCTGCACAATTTGTAAAAACAACATGATATCCCCCCAAAAGCACAGCTGCAAATGCAGAAAAGCAGGCCGCCGCACCACACCCCCGAAGCTGAAAGGAAAGGGAAACCTCGGGCTATGTGCCGCGCAGCGGCCTGCTGTTTATGCTGAGAACCGCTTATTTGTGGATCTCATTCTGGTAGAACTCGTACGCTTCCTTGTCGGTGAAGCCTTCATGCACAATCTTGGCAATGGCGGCGCTCATCTCCACAGGGTGGTTGCTCTGGAAGATGTTGCGGCCCATATCCAAGCCGCGTGCGCCGCCCTGAATGGAACGGTAGGCCAGCGTGAGGGCCTCGTCCTCGGGCAGCTTCTTGCCGCCGGCCACCACAATGGGCACCGGGCAGGCCGCCACAATCTCTTCAAAATTATCGCAGTAGTACGTCTTGATGATGTTGGCGCCCATCTCGGCCACAATGCGGGTGGCAAGCTTGAAGAAGCGGTCTGTGCGCTCCATATCCTTGCCAACGGCCACCACGCCCATTACAGGCACGCTGTAGCGCAGGCCGGCGTTGATGCAGCGGGACAAGTTGTCGATGCTGGACAGCTGGCCGTCTGCGCCGATGAACGTCTGCACAGCCATGCAATCCGCATTCATGCGGATGGAATCTTCAATGTCCACAGCCACCACTTCGTGCGAGAGGTCGTCGTTGATCATGGAAGAGCCAGAGGACACGCGCAGCGCAATGCCCTTCTTGCACTCGGGCGGCACGCAGGTGCGCAGCGCACCGCGGGTGCCCATCAGCACGTCCACATTGGGCAGCAGCTTGGGGATGGTGATATCCAGGCGCTCCAGCCCGGCGGTGGAGCCCATGAAATAACCGTGGTCGAATGCGAACATCACGGTGTTGCCGCTTTTGGGGTTAAAGATGTTGGACAGGTGCTTTTTCATGCCCCAGTCCAGGTTATTGGCGCCTTTTACATAAAAGCTTCCCTGGTTTGCGAACGGAACGTCGGTGTGATAGTCCTTCGCTACTTTCAAGCCTTCTTTATCAGCCATTGGTCAATATCCTCCTTGTGTGATGCTTGCTAGCGGTTTTTGCTGAAAACGAATGCGCGCAAAGCACTTTCCCATACTTTGCGCCTAAGCGGACGGCAGCGCTGTGCCATCCGCTTAGGCACAAAGTATGGCCGGGGCGCGCCCAGCCATACCTTGCGCGGCCCGCGGCGCGGGCCAAAAAAGGAGTGATTAGAAATCGTACTGGTCCATGTTCTCCGCAGTGAACACAACACGCTCGGGCAGCAGCACAACGCCGTTGTTCACGTCGCCGGTCTCAACGCCTTCTGCGATGCTGTCGTTGGCCACCACTTCCACATCACCGATGCCCGGGATGGAGATGGTGTCGCCCACGGTCACTTCGTTGCCAGCAGCCAGGTAGGCAGCCAGGTAGCAGCCCATACCGCCCTGCACAGCGCAATCCCACAGGCCCCAGTTGTAGATGGTGCCGTTGGAGCAGTACTCCTTGATGGAGTTCGGCGTGGCAAAGCCAGTGATGGTGATGTTATCCTGGTTGTAGCCCTGGTTCTCGGCAGCCTGCAGCTGGCCGGGCAGAGCGGTGGAGTCGTTGCAGATGATCAGGTCGATGTCGGGGTGCGCGCTCAGCACAGCCTCGCCAACGGTGATGGCCTGCTCGGCATCCTGGTTGGAGTAGTAGTTGTCAGGGGCAACGTTCGTCCAGTTGGGATATTTCTCAGCAATGATGGCCTCGCCGGCAACCTGCCAGGAGTTCTGGTCCGTCACAGTGGCCTGAGAATAGTGCCAGCAGTAGGTAACCTCGTCATTCTCGGGGTCCACGCCGCGGGCCTCAAGGCCGGCAACAGCCATGTCCACCAGCATCTGGCCCAGCACGTCGGGCGTGCCCTGAGAAACCATCAGGTCGCGGTCTTCCGGCAGAGCGTCAGAGTCCCATGTGGTAACGATGACGCCGGCATCGGCAGCAGCCTTCAGCGCATCGGAAACACCAGCGGCGTCAACGGTGGAGATGCAGATGGCGTCCGTGCCGGAGGCAACGGCCGTGTTGATAACCTGCACCTGGTCGGCCACGGCGGCGGTGGCGCTGCCCTGGTAGTCCACAGTGATGCCCCAGTCCTCAGCATAGGCCTGGGCGCCGTTGTTGGCAACCTCGAAGAACGCGTTGCCCGTCACCTTCGGGATGAACGTGACCGTCATGCCCTCCACAGATTTCACGTCGGAACCGGCCGCAGAAGCAGAGCCGGAAGCGGGCGTGCTTGCACTGGCGGGCGCAGAGGAAGAAGTGGGTGTGCCGCCGCAGGCTACCAGCGTAAGAGCCATCGCCAGGGCCAGCACGATTGCAAGTGCTTTTTTCATGATATGACCTCCTGTTTTATATTGAGAGGGGGGCTTATCCCCCCTCTGGGGAACATGTTATTTTGCCGCTTTTGCCGCAGGCTGCGCCTTTTTCTTTTTCAGGCGGGCCAGCAGTGCAGCCGTTTTCGGGTGGCTTGCCGCAGCGCGGCCCACCACCACCACAATCAGCAGAATGCCGATGGGGATATCGAGATACTGCGTGTTCACTTTGAAGCACAGCGGCATGCCAAAGCGCATCAGGCCAATGATGAGCGAGGCCAAGGCGGTGCCAATGGCGCTGCCCTTGCCGCCTGTGGAAAGTGTGCCGCCCAGCACGCACGCGGTGATGATGTTCATGGTAAGCGTGCTGCCAAGGTCACTTTTCGCGGTGCCCAGGTACGAGGTGAGCACAATGCCGGCCACAGAGGCGCTGACGGCGCTGAGCACATAAGTGGACAGAATCACACGGCGCGTGTTGATGCCAGAGTACTCTGCCGCCTGGGGGTTCACGCCCACCAGGAACACCTTGCGGCCGTATTTCGATTTGTGCAAAAGCAGCCAGGCAATCACTGTCATGGCCAGGAAGATCAATACCTGCGACGGGATGACGCCGAACAGCTTAAAGCTTGTGATGGCCTTGAAGCTGTCGGGGAAACCGCTGATGCCCTGATAGCTCTCGGTAGAGCTGAGGGTAGACACCAAAAGCGCCAGGCCTGCATAGAGGAATTGGCCGCCCAAGGTAACCACCATGGCCTGCACGCCGCAGTAGGCCACAAAGAAGCCGCTGAGCGCGCCGCACAAAGCCGCAATGGCCACGGCCAGCAGCACAGCCCCCCAGATGTTGAGGCCAAAATCCTGCCAGAACACGCCAATGACAATGGAGGTGAGGCCCACAATGGAACCCGCCTGGATGTCGATGCCGCCGGTGATCATGACAAAGGTGACAAACAGGCTGATCAGGCAGATGGAGATAAAGTCGTTGATACTTGTGAGAAGCAGCTGAATGCGCAGGAATTTCGAGTTTGCAATGCCAAACACCACAAATTCCAGAATGAGCACTACCACCAGAAAGGTGTTCCAGCTTTTCAGTGAGCTTGCCAATTTAGACGGTTTCTTCATTTGGCATCGCCCCCTTCCACGGTGCCCGCAGTGCGGGCCGCCAGGCGCTCGTGACGGTTGCGAACCGCCGCACGGCGCTGCATCAGCGCGTCGGCCACCACGATGGTGATGAGGATGACGCCCGTGATGGTGTTGTCGTAGTTGGAAGAGAAGCCCATGAACACCAGCAGGTAGCTGATGGAGCTCATGATTACAGCGCCGATGGCGGCGCCCACCACGCTGCCCACGCCGCCGGACAGGCTGATGCCTCCCAGCACGCAGGCCGCCACGGCCTTCATTTCATAGCCGTTGCCGCTCAGCGAGGTGACAAAACCGATGCGGCTGCAGAACAGAATGCCCGCCAGGGCAGCCATAACGCCGCAGATGACGTAGGCCAGCACCTTTGTGCGCACGGCCGAAATGCCCACCAGCGTGGCGCCGCCCGCGTTATCGCCCACTGCCGTAAAATAGCGGCCGCGGCGCGTGCGGGACAAAAGCAGGTGCACCACCACAACCAGCACAAGGCAGGCGCAGAAATACACGGTGAGGTCGCCCACCAGGGTGACGGAAGAGAAATCTTTGAATTCCTTGGGCAGGTTTTCCACCCAGGCGCCGTCTGCATACACATACATGGCGCCGCGCAGCACGCCGTTCACGCCCAGCGTGAAGATGAGCGAGGGCACACCCATGACGGCCACGCCCCAGCCGTTGATGAGGCCAACCAGGGCGCCGATGAGGATGCCCACGGCAAATGCCACCAGCCAGTTGCAGCCATCGCGCAGAAGGCTGCCCACCACTGTGGCCACAAAGCCCAGGTTAGAGCCCACAGAGACGTCGATTTCGCCCACGATGATGGCAAAGGCCATGCCCACGGCAATCAGGATATACACCACGGCAGAGTTGAAGCATGCCGAAATGTTGTCGGAACTTGCAAAGGTGGGGTTGATGAGGCTTACAATGATGAACAGCACAATCAGAAACAAAAAGCTGCTGAGTTCGCGTGCTTTCAAAGCTTTTTTCAATGTGCTCATGCCTCCACCTTCTTTCCATCCGTCACGCCAAAGGCGGCGGCCATCAGATTATCCTGGTTGATATCGCATTTCTGGAACTCCGCATTGATGCGGCCCTGATACACGGTTACCGCGCGGTCGGAAAGCTCTACAATTTCCTCCATGTCGGACGAAATCAGCAGCACGGCCACGCCCTCGTCGCGCAGGTGCGAAATGATGCTGTACACATCGCCGCGCGCCGCCGCGTCAATGCCGCGCGTCGGCTCGTCCAGAATGACGAGCTTCGGCTTTGTGGAAAGCGCACGGCCAATGACAACCTTCTGCTGGTTGCCGCCCGAAAGGCTGCCCACCAGCTGGTCCTGCCCGGTAACCTTGGTGCGGAAGTCGTCCACATATTTCTGCGTTACTTCGCGCTCGCGCTTGCCGTTCAGGAAAAAGCGGCCCATCTCTTTGCGGCCCAAAATGGCCGAGGTGGTGTTTGCCGCCACATCGCTGATTTTGAACAGGCCGTGCAGGTGACGGTCTTCCGGCACATAGTTCACGCCAGCGGCCAGCACTTTTTGCGTGGAAAGGCCGGTGATATCCCGCCCGTCCAGAATGGCCTTGCCGCCCAGCACTTTATCGCGCCCGAAAATGGTGGTGGCCAGCTCGGTGCGGCCCGCACCTACCACGCCGGCAACGCCCAGAATCTCGCCGGGGTATACCTTCAGGTTGATGTTCGAAAAACCATAGCCGGAAAAATCCCGCAGCTCAAACACCGGCTTGAGGTTTTTGTAGTCGATGGTGACAACGCAGCCTTCCTTCTGCTCCACCTCGTCCATGTTCGGGGGCAGAAGGCCTTTTACCAGCATCTCGCGGGTAAACTCTGCCACAGGGCCCTGCAGCGTCACCACGCCGTCGCGCAGAATGGCCACATGCGTGGCCAGCTCGAACACCTCGGCCAGGCGGTGCGTGATGTAAATGATGCCAATGCCCTTTTCGCGCAGGTCATTCACGCATTTGAACAGGCTTTCTACTTCTTTAAAGGTAAGGGCGCTGGTGGGTTCGTCCAAAATCAGCACCTGCGCGTTGCGCAAAAGCCCGCGCAGAATTTCCACCAGCTGCTGCTCGGCAATCGAGAGGCTGGAGGCCTTGCGGTGCAAATCCAGATGCCAGCCAATCTCGTCCATCTGCTGCACCAGGCGCCGGCGAAGCTCGGCCGGCTTTTCGGAAAAGCCGATGAGAATATTCTCCTCCACCGACATGTTCGGGAACAGCATGGGCTCTTGCGGCACCATGTAGATGCCGGCTGCCAGGGCCACAGAGGGGCGCGAAAGGTTCAGCTTTTCCCCTTTTATATAAATGTCGCCCTCGTCCTGCTGGTAGATGCCCATGATGATCTTCATCAGCGTGCTTTTGCCCGCGCCGTTGCCGCCGATGAGGGCCAGCACTTCCCCCGCGCCCACGGACAAATCAATGCCCTTCAGCACGGCGTTCAGGCTGAACGATTTGCAAATGCCCTTCACCGAAAGCAGCGGTGTGCCGCCGGGCTGTGCGCCTTGTTGCGCCATCTTCCGTTCTCCCTTCCAAAGAAAGTTTACAAAAGTTTTATAAGCGTTTTTTTGTTACGCATATTATTCTAAAAGATTCCGCATCTTTTGTCAACTGCCCCGGCGCAGCGCCGCGGCCTTTTCCCGGCGCGCGCCGGGCCGTATTTTCCCCTGTTTGGGCCCTAAAAGCGCATAAAAACGCTAGTTGTTTGTACGTTATGTCTGATTTTTCTGCTTTATTTTAATGCGTTTCGCCTAAAAAAAGTTACAATCTGATATTTTGTTGACAGCTTCAGATTTCGTTGTTATACTAAAAATATCGAAACATATGATTTAAGTTAAAACATTTGTTCCGGTTTTTCCAGCCTGATTTGCTGATTTTCTTGCAGGGCGAGATAAAAAAATATATAGTATTTATGTTACCGTATTGACAATGGCAAAAGGCCCGCGCCCCATGCGGCCGCGCCCTGCAGGAGGGAGACTGTCACCTTGGATTACGAAGAAGCTTTGATGATAAAGACAGCGTGGTACTATTACCTCGAAAACATGACGCAGCAGAAAATATCCGAGCTGCTGGGCATTTCGCGCATCCGCGTGATCAAGCTGCTGGAAAAGGCACGCCAGACGGGCATCATCCAGTTCAAAATTCGTGAGGACAGCGCCTCGCGCATGCAGGTAGAGCGCGAGCTGGCGGCCGCCTATGGGCTGAAAGACGTGTTTGTGGTGCCCAGCGTGCCGGACGGCGATTTGAACGAAACCATCGCCAAGGCCGCGGCCATGTACATCAGCGGGCGCCTGACAGACAACTGCTTTATCAACATGGGCTATGGCGACACGCCCAGCCGCGTGCTGAACAACCTGGCCACCATGACCGAGCGGCCGATCTCGTGCGTGTCGCTGACGGGCGGGGTGAATTATTATCTGCCCAACACGCGCTCGAACATCTTCAACATCAAGCTGTATCTCATTCCGGCGCCGCTGCTGGCCTCTACCAAAGAGATGGTAACCGCCATGCGCAACGAGGAATCGGTGATGGAGATCAGCCGCATGGTGAAGCTTTCCAGCATGACGGTGGTGGGCATTGGCGGCATGCAGGACGACGCCACTATCCTTCGTTCGAACATTCTGACGAAAAACGACTTTCTCTATTTGGAGATGCAGGGCGCCGTGGGCGACGTGCTGAGCCATTTTCTGGATAAGGACGGCAACCCTGTGGAGACGGACATTGAAGACCGCCTGATCTCTACCCCGCTGGCCACGCTGAAAGAGCTGGAGAACGTCATTGGCGTGGCCGCAGGCAGCCACAAGGTGGATGCCATCCGCGCGGTGCTGCGCGGGAAATACCTCGATGTGCTGATCACAGACGAGGCAACCGCCCTGCAGCTTTTGGGCAAGCAGGGCAGCTGAACCGGCATTTTCCCTTTCCCCCGCGCCTTTGCGGCGCCCGGGAAAGGTGTAGTTTAGGAGGAAATTGGAATGGCGAAACAGTACTTGATGGCCGTAGACGCCGGCACAGGCAGCGTGCGCGCCGTTTTGTTTGACACAAAGGGCAACCAGCTTGGCTGTGTGCAGCGCGAGTGGGAACACAAGGAGGACCCCCGCTGGCCCGGCAGCATGGATTTTGACTGGGCCTACAACTGGCAGCTTGCCTCTGGCTGCATCAAGGGGGTGCTGGCCGAGACGGGCATTGACCCGAAGGAGATCGCCGCCGTTTCCACCACCTGCATGCGCGAGGGCATTGTGCTGTACGATAAGGACGGCCACGAGATTTGGGCCTGCGCCAATGTGGACGCGCGCAGCAACGACGAGGTGGGCGAGCTGATTCGCATGGACCCCGGCCTGGAAAAGGAAGTGTACCTGGAATCTGGCCAGACGTATGCGCTGGGCGCGCTGCCCCGCATTTTGTGGGTGAAGAACAAAATGCCCGAGGTGTACGAAAAAGTGGCCACCGTGGGCATGTTCAACGACTGGCTGATTTATAAAATGACAGGCGTGCTGGAAGTAGAGCCTTCGAACGGCTCCACCACGGGCATTTTTGATTTGCAAAAGCGCGCGTGGGACCCCGCCATTGCCGAAAAGTGCGGCCTGCGCACCGATATCTTCCCGCCTGTGCGCGAGTGCGGCGAGGTAATTGCCCATGTGAGCGCGCAGGGCGCGGCCGAAACCGGCCTTGCCGAGGGCACACCCGTTGTGGTGGGCGGCGGCGACGCACAGCTGGGCTGTGTGGGCGTTGGCGTTGTGGCCCCCAACCAGGCGGCCGTGTTTGGCGGCAGCTTCTGGCAGTATGAGTTCAACACCGCAAACGGCAAAACCGACCCCGGCTGCCGCGTGCGCGTGAACTGCCACGCCGTGCCGGGCGTGTGGCAGTATGAGGCGCTGGCCTTCAAGCCGGGCCTTGTGATGCGCTGGTTCCGCGACGGGTTCTGCCAGCTGGAAAAACAGCAGGCCGAGGCCACCGGCAAAGACCCGTACTATCTGATGGACAAAGAGGCCGCCAAGGTGCCCGCCGGGTGCTATGGCATGATGTGCACCTTCTCGGACGTGATGAACTTCATCTCGTGGAAGCACGCCTCCCCCACCTTCACAAACTTCGAGCTGGACCCTGAAAAGTTCAGCCGCTATACCTTCTACCGCGCCATTCTGGAGAACACCGCCATGGTTACCAAGGGCCATTTGGAACTGGTGAAAGAGGCCACCGGCAACATGCCGCAGGAGATTGTGTTTGCAGGCGGCGCCGCCAAGAGCCCGCTTTGGTGCCAGATTGTGGCCGATGTGCTGGGCCTGCCCGTGAAGGTGCCTGTGGTGAAAGAGGCCACGGCCCTGGGCGCGGCCATTCTGGCCGGGTATGGCGTGGGCATCTATCAGGATATCTCTGCCGCCGCGCGCGAGCTGGTGCAGTGGGATAAAACCTATGCCCCCAATATGGAAAACCACGCCGTATACGAAGAGATGTACGGCACATGGCGCAAGGTGTACGCCGCACAGCTCGCCCTGTGCGACGAAAAGCTGACGAAAAATATGTGGATCGCCCCCGGCCTGTAACAGGGCACGGGCCCCGGGCAGCAGCCGGCGGCAATGCGCCGCAGGCCGCCGCCCGGGGAAGATCTTTGCATACATCAATTTCAAAAACCGGGAGGAAAGTTTCAATGTTCATTGTGAATGAGAATGAAAAGGAATACCGCTTTGGTGACAGCGGCCCCAAATATCTGATGAAAGGCCCGCGCATGAATTTTGCACTGGTGCAATTCGGCCCCGGGGAAGATTTTAAGGCCCATTATCACAACGTGATGGAGGAAAACTTCTTCATTCTGGACGGCGAGATTGACATTGTGGTGGACGGCAAGGTGAACCACCTGAAAGCCGGCGACCTGATTCACATTGAGCCGGGCGAGGTGCACTATTGCATCAACAACTCCAGCGCAAAAGTGAAAATGGTTTCCACCCTGGCGCCTTATCAGGAAGTGGACAAGGTAGAAGTGGACAACTACACCTACGAAAAATAAGCCGCACGGGCGGCCCAAAACAAGGAGGAATGTGCTGTGAAAACCATACAGGCTGTGCCGGTGACGCATGAGGCGTTCCGCCCCTACGGCTACATTGCCAACATCGCAGACCCTTCGGGCGAATATGCCATGAGTGAAACGCTGCCCGCGTTCCACCGCGATATGGTGCTGGCCCCCATGGCGGACCATGCGCCCATTGCCTTCGGCTCGCTGAAGGTGAACAAGCGCCCCATGGTGGTGGCGGACGTTGAGTACCACACCAACGCCTGCGAAGTGATGATGCCCATGGATGACGATATGGTGATGTATGCGGGCCCTGCCTCGAACGACGTGGTAGAGCTGGATAAGCTGCAGGCCTTTGTCATTCCCAAGGGCACGCTGGTGGTATTCCGTGCGGGTGCCTGGCACGGCGCGCCGTACCCCGTGCACAACGAGGTGGGCACGGTGTTGATTTGCCTGCCCGAGCGAACCTACCTGAATGACACCGTCAAATATCTGCTGGAGGAAAAAGACCAGCTTCTCATTGAGCTGTAGCCGCGGCCTGCCAGGGCCGATGGCCCCGGCCCGTGATACAGAAAGCAAAGCCCGCGAGTCCGTAGCCTCGCGGGCTTTTCCCTTTGTGCCCGTCCGCCGCCCGGCAGGCGCCCATGCTGAAACGCAGCCCGGCCCCTTTCCGCCAGAGGCGGCCCCTGCGCCCGGCGGCAGGGCGCAGGGGCAGGAACGGGCCATACAGCCCGCCGCCCCGCCCGGTAAAAAGAAGCCGGAAAATAAGGAAAACCTGCGCGCTATGTGGTAAAATAGAAAGCGGCAATGCCATTTCCATGTTTTTAACAGGAGCGTTTCTATGCGGCAAGCACACTTCTTCCGGGCCCTTTTGGCGTTTTTTCTCTGCCTGTGCCTGTGTGCCGGCCTTCTGGCCGGGTGCAGCGCGCGCACGGCCAGCAGTGCCCCGGCGCCCGTTTCCGGCGCGCCGCAGCAGGCACCGGCCGGGCCGTCCTCCTCTGCACAGCCCCAGCCTTCCCCGGCCCAGTGGGAAATTGGCCATCTGTTTGGGGAGTTTTCCGGCTGCGCTGTTTTGTACAACCCGGCCTCCGGCCAATACAGCCTCTATCAGCCGCAGCTGTGCGAAACGCGCTTTTCGCCCTATTCCACCTTCAAAATCATCTCTGCCTGCATGGGGCTTCACACCGGCATTTTGGAAGATGAAAATTCCCACATGCGCTATTCCGGCGCGCAGTATCCTGTTCCGGCATGGAATGCAGACCTCTCTCTGCAGGAGGCGTTTCAGTCTTCCTGCGTCTGGTATTTCCGCCAGGTTATCGATGCGCTTGGCCAAGAGCAGGTGGCGCAGGAGCTGGAGGCCCTTTCCTACGGCAACTGCGATGTCTCCGAATGGGCGGGCAGCGGCATCAACCCTTTGCCGGACCTGAACGGGTTCTGGCTGGGGGCCTCCCTGAAGATATCCTCCATAGAGCAGGTGCAGGCCCTGGCCCGGATATTCGGTGGCGGCAGCAGATACAGCGGGCAGGAGGTTGCCATTGTAAAGGACATGATGCTGGCGGGCGAAACGGATAGCTGGGCAATCTATGGAAAAACCGGTGCAGGGCCCGAGGACGAGGCATGGTTCACCGGGTTTGCCCAAGGCGGCAGCCAAACCCTTTATTTTGCCTTTTTCTTAAACGGGGCTTGTGCCGGGAGCCAGCCCTCTGGCAGCGCGGCAAAGGACATTGCGTTCCGCGCGCTGGCACAGGTCCTCCCGGCCTAGCCCCCCGCCCTGCGGGCCATAACATTGAAAGGAGACCTTCCATGAAGCGCATTTTGCTTCTTACCACCGGGGGCACCATTGCCAGCGTGGAAACCGCGCACGGCCTTGCCCCCGCCCCCACCAACGAACCGCTGCGGCGCCTGCTGGACGAGCTTGCCCTGCCCTGCAAGGTGGACGTGAAAAGCCTGTTCCACATCGACAGCACCAACTTCCAGCCCGAACACTGGCTGGAGATTGCGCGCGCCATCCGCGCCGCCTATGCGCAATACGACGGTTTCGTCATCACCCACGGCACCGACACCATGGCCTATACGGCGGCGGCGCTCTCTTACCTCATTCAGTATTCCGCCAAGCCCATTGTGCTGACGGGCGCACAGCGCCCTTTGAGCGACGCCATTACAGACGCGCGGCGCAATTTGCGCGACAGCGTGCGCTTTGCCCTGCACGAGGGCGTGCGCGGGGTGTACCTGGTGTTTGACGGCAAGGCCATTCTGGGCACACGGGCACGCAAGGTGCGCTCGAAAAGCTACAACGCCTTCGAGAGCATCAACTACCCTGTGGCCGCCTTTATTGACGAGCGGCGCATTTTGCAGTATGTAGAGGCGCCGTGCGCCCCGCAGCCCGGCGTGCAGTTTTACGATGCGCTGTGCCCGTGCGTGTGCGTGCTGAAGCTGATTCCCGGCATGCGGCCAGATACGCTGCGCTATTTGGGAAAAGAGTATGACGCCATCCTCATTGAAAGCTATGGCGTGGGCGGCATTCCCTTCCACGGAAGCCGCAATTTCATGGCAGAGCTTGCCGCCCTGACAAACAACGGCAAAGTGGTGGTGCTGGCCACACAGGTGATGCTGGAGGGCAGCGACGCCGAGGTGTACGAGGTGGGCTTTGAGGCGGTGAACCGCTACAATGTGCTGCAGGCCTACGACATGACGGTGGAGGCCGCCAGCGTAAAGCTGATGTGGGCCATGGCCCAAACCCATGAATTTGAACAGGTGAAACGCCTGTTCTACCAGAATATCAACAACGACATCCTTACGCTGTAAAAAGGAGGGGCCGGTATGCCGCAGCCATGCCAGGCGCTGCACGGGCTGTTAAAGGCCATTGTGCGGGAATACCGCCGCATTCTGGGCAGCAGCCTTGCGGGCATCTACCTGCACGGCTCTGCCGCGTTCGGCTGTTTTCGCTGGCAGACAAGCGATATTGACCTGCTGGTGGCCGTAAAGGCGCCGCCGTCTGCTTTGCAAAAGGAAGCGCTGGTGCGCGCCCTGCTGGCGCAAAACGGCGCTGCACCGCCCGCCGGCTTCGAGATGAGCGTGGTGCTGGCGCGCTGCTGCCGCCAGTTTGTGTGGCCTGTGCCGTACGAGCTGCACTTTTCAAACATGCACCGCGCGTCATTTGAAAAAGATCTGCCCGCGGCCTGTGCGCGCATGCATGGTGCAGACAAAGACCTTGCCGCACATTTCGCCGTCACGCGGGCCGCGGGCATCACCCTGTGGGGGGAAAATGCCCGCACCATGTTCTGCGCCGTGCCCCCCGGCGCATACAAAGCCGCCATTCTGCACGATGTGGGCACAGCTGTGCAGGACACCGGGCAAAAGCCTGTGTATGTGGTGCTGAACCTTTGCCGCGCGCTTGCCTTTTGGCGGCAGGGGCTTGTGCTTTCGAAACAGCAGGGCGGCGAGTGGGCGCTGGCGCATTTGCCACCGCAGTGGCACCCTGTGGTGCGTGCGGCATTGCAGGGCTATTTGTACGGGGCCCCCTTCTGCGCCCCGGCCGGGCAGGCACAGGCCTTTGCCGCATGGGCATTGCGCGGCCTGCCGCCCCCTTCCGCCGCAGAGTGGGAAGCGTAAGAAAATCGCAAGCTTTTTATCACCAAAAACGCAAAACTGCCGCGCAGTTTTTTGGTAGCATTGGCACAGTGGGCGCCGCCCCTGTGCCAGTGCTTTTTCTTTTGCAGCAGCTGGCCCGCGGCCCCCAAACGCTGCCCCGCCCGCGGGGCGCACAGAAAGGCAGAACAAGGCAAATGACAAGACAACCGCTTTCCTCCCCTTCCCATGCCCGGCCGCACCGCACCCGTGCGGCACGGCGGGCACGCAGGCGCCAGCGCAGGCTGCTTTGTGTGGCGCTGGCCTGCTTTCTTGCCTGCCTGGTGCTGGCGGGCACCCAGGTGCTGCCCGCTTTTCTGGCAAGCGACCTGCCTGCCCGCACCACGCAAAGCCTGGTGGTGAACGTAGCCGAAGGGGACACGCTGGGCCAGCTGAGCGCCATGGCCGCACAGGACAGCCGCATCTACACCATTTTGCAGAACCCCGACGCTTACCCGCAGGCGCTGCTGGAGATGTTGGCGCGCGACATCAGCCTGCTGGATTTTGTACTGGGCTTTCCGGAAAAGCAGGGCAATGTATATGCCGACAGCATCGGCAGCGTGCAGCAGGGGCAGTTTCCGCTGCTGCTTCAGTGGGACGAGCGCTGGGGTTACGGCCCATATGGCGACAGCTTTCTGGCCATCAGCGGCTGCGCGCCCACGGCCCTTGCCATGGTGGCAGCGGGCCTTACGGGCGACGCAAGCATCACCCCGTATGTTGTGGCGCAATATGCGCAGGAGAACGGCTATTATATGCCCGGCCAGGGCACCAGCTGGGCGCTGATGACAGAGGGCTGCCGCCAGTTTGGGGTGCAGGGCGAAGAGCTTCCCCTTTCGGAAAGCGCTGTTATGGATGCGCTGGCAAGCGGCGCCCCGGTGATATGCAGCATGCGGCCGGGCGATTTCACCACCACCGGGCATTTCATCGTCCTGGTGGGGGTAGAGGATGGAAAAATCCGCGTGCACGACCCCAACAGCACACAGCGCAGCAACCAGCTTTGGAGCTGGGAGACGCTGGAATACCAGATCAAAGGGCTGTGGGTTTTTCATGCGCTGTAAGCGGGCACGGCCGCACTTCCTGCGCGCCCCGCCTGTTTGCCTTTGGGCACACAGGGCGTACGGCACCGGCCCTGACGCTGCCGGCGCAAAGCTGTAAAGCAAATTCCCTTTTCACTTTTTCGCGCCTCAAAAAAAGAGGGCCTCTTGGCAGAGGCTCTCTTTTTGTACTATTTTATATATTTTATACAAATAGTAATTTCAGGCGCAGCCCTTATGGATACAACCCCTTACACCACCTCGTACCCCATGCCGGCCAGCACGTCCAGCGCGCGGCGGTGGCCTTCGGGCGTTGCGGCGGCGCACAGCCCTGCGCACACGCGCACCCGGGCGTTCAAAAACGCCGTATGCAGCACAATGCAGTTGGACACAACGCAGATGTCGGTAACCACACCGCACACCTCCACCACGTCCGGCTCGCCGCCGCACAGCGCCTTTACGGCCGCAGGCAGGCCCTCGGCCCCGAAGGTGGGCTTATCCAGAAAGGCCACCCCTGCCTGCGGGGCACTTTGTTCATAGGCGTGCAGCGCGCCATAAAGCTGCCAGCCCTGTGTGCCGCGCACGCAGTGCGGCACAGGCAGAAAGCGGCCCTCCCGCGTAGAGAGGTAATCTTCCCCGTGCGTATCGCGCGTGAACAGCACGCTGCCGCCCGCGGAAAGCGTCTGCTGCACCTTTTGCGCAATGCCCTGTTCCAGCGCTTGCGCGGCCGGGTTCGCCAGGGCGCCCGTGACAAAATCGTTCTGATAATCCACCACAACCAAAACCTGTTTCACAGTTTATTCCTCCTTCAGATAATCCACGGCGGAAACGGCCGTTCCCCCCTGCACATAAAGGCGCGGCACGCGGCGCGCCACGCCGCACACCAGCTCGTAGTTGATGGTGCCGGTTTTCTGCGCGGCGTCAAAAAAGCTGTCGCCGCCCTCGCCCCCCAGCAGCACAGCCTCATCGCCCATGCGCGCTTCGGGAATATCCGTCACATCTACCACCATCTGGTCCATACACACGCGGCCCAGCACAGGCGCCGGTTTGCCGTGGATGGACACAACCCCCTGGTTGGAAAGCAGGCGCGGGTAGCCGTCCGCATAGCCGGCCGTCAAAGTGGCCACGCGCATGGGCCGCCCGGCGCGGAAGGTGCGGCCGTAGCTGACGTCGTCGCCCGGCTTCAGCTCTTTCACCAGCGCCACGCGCGCCTTCAGCTGCATGGCACCGCGCAGGCCCGGCAGCTGCGTTTGCGCCGAGGGCTGCTGGCCATATAAAATAATGCCGGCGCGCACCATATCGTGGTGATATTCCGGGTGCAGGAATGTGCCCGCAGAATTGCAGCAGTGCACGCAGGCAAAGCGGCAGCCACGCGCGGCCAGGCGCTGCACCACCTCGAAAAAGCATTCGTGCTGTGCGGCCGTGTAGGCCTCATCGGCCTCGCTGTCACTGTCTGCCACGGCAAAGTGTGTAAAGATGCCCGTGGGCGAAAGGTTTGGCAGGTGGCAGGCCTCTTCCAGCTCGGCCACGGCCCGCTCCATATCGTCGCGCGCGGCAAAGCCCACGCGGCCCATGCCGGTGTCCACCTTGAGGTGCACATTCAGCGTGACGCCCGCGTGCAGGGCCGCATAGCTTAAAGCCTTGGCATGCTGCAGCGAGACGGCGGCCTGGGTGATGGTGTTTACGGCCAGGGCAGCGGTGCAGGCAGGGTCTGTCCAACCAAGAATCAGGATGGGCCGCGCAACCTGGGCGCGGCGCAGGCAAAGGGCCTCGGCAAGGTCTGAGACGGCAAAGGCCGCAGCCCCCTCGGCCTCCAGCAGGCGGGCCACGGCCGCGTCGCCATGGCCGTAGGCATTGGCCTTTACCACAGCCATCACGGGCGTGTTGCCCGCCGCGGCCTGCACCAGCCGGAAGTTTTCCCGCAGTGCGTCCAGGCTTACCTCGGCCCAGCAATGCTTTTCCAGCAGCATACGTTCCCCTCCATGCTTTGGGCAGCGCCGCAGCGCCGCCGTTTTGCACAACAATGCCCGCCGCAGCACAGGCCGCCGCAGACCGGTTTTATTATAGCATATTTCGCACCGCAGGGTGCAAAAAGCTTTGCGAAAAAAGCAAAAATAGAAAGTGAGCCAGAGAGAGTTTAAGCGAGAAAACAAGAGATTTCGAGAGATTGTATTGTGCTAAATAAAAAAATTGAAAAAACCGCTTGACGGGCGGCGCAGTTTTGTTTATACTGATATACGCGCCCGGAAGACGGGCCCTGTTTTGTTTTTCATTTTCAAAGGAAAGTTTAGGAGGATACACCATGAGCACAACGCTTGCGAAAGCCGGCAAAGTTGAGCGCAAGTGGTATGTGATCGACGCCGCGGGCAAGCCCCTCGGCCGCGTCGCCGCCACGGCCGCTGTTTTGCTGCGCGGCAAAAACAAGGTCACCTTCACCCCGAACGTCGATTGCGGCGACCACGTCGTAATCATCAACACGGACAAAGCCGTGCTGACGGGCTCGAAGATGGAAAAGAAGTATTATTATCACCACAGCGGCTGGATTGGCGGCATGAAAGCCACCCAGTACCGCACGCTGATGGCCGAGCGCTCGGATTTCGCCATGAAGGAAGCCGTCCGCGGCATGCTGCCCGCCAACACGCTGGGCGCCGCTGCCCTGAAGCGCCTGCGCGTTTACAAGGGTGCCGAGCACAGCAACGCGGCCCAGAAGCCGGAAGTTTATACACTGTAACAGGAGGCAATTAGAATGTACGAGACGAAACCTTATTTCTACGGCACCGGCCGCAGAAAAAACTCTGTTGCCCGTGTTCGTGTGTACAGCGGCACCGGCAAGATCATCATCAACGACCGCGACATTGACGATTACTTCGGCCTGGAGACGCTGAAGCTGATTGTGCGCCAGCCCCTGGTGGTGGCCGGCGTGGAAGGCAAGTTCGACATTGTGGTGCGCGTTTCCGGCGGCGGCGTGTCCGGCCAGGCCGGCGCCATCCGCCACGGGCTCTCCCGTGCGCTGCTGGTGTATGACGAGAACCTGCGCCCCGAGCTGAAAAAGGCCGGCTTCCTCACGCGCGACCCGCGCATGAAGGAGCGCAAAAAATACGGCCTCAAAGCTGCCCGTCGTGCGCCTCAGTTCAGCAAGCGCTAACCGGCAGTTATCACAGCCAAAAATCTTTCCAAGCCCCGGTGCCGCACGGCCCCGGGGCTTTTTCTGTGGCAGGCGGGGCGGGCGCGGCGCGTGGCCGCCCGCCCCGCTATCCGCCTGTGCGCTGTGGCGCGCCTTTGCCGGGCCCTGCCGCAGGGGCGGCACAGCCGGGTGCGCCGCCCCCTGTTTCTGCGCCAAACCGTGCAGAGGCGCCAGCCTGTTCAGGCAGGCGCCTCTGTTTTTTGATGCGCGTGAGCGATATAAGCTTCCCTGCCCTGTTGGAAAGAGTAAAAAGCTTTCGCTTCAAGTGTCAAGCGAAGGGAGAAAAGAGCGGCAATTTTGCGATTGTCAAAAGATTCAAACAAAAAAACAGGGCCCGGTTTCCCGGGCCCTGTCAGCTGCCGGCCCGGGAATCGGGCCTGTCTGAGAGGGAGCTATTAGAGAATCATCATGGCGCCCGTGAGAATCACGATGCTGATGACGCCAATGACGAGGATCGCCTTCCAGGCAAATTTCAGCCAGGTGCTGTACTGCACACGGGCCAGCGCAAGGCCGCCCATGATGGCGCCGCTGGTCGGCGTGAACAGGTTCACAAGGCCGTTGCCGCCGCAGCAGATTTGCACCATCACTTCAGGGCTGAAGCCCAGCTGCTGGGCAAGCGGGCCCATGATGGGCATAGAGGCGGAAGCCATGCCGGAGGAAGACGGAATGAGGAAGCTAAGCACGATGTAAAGCAGGTAGCTCAGCGGGGCAAACACGATGGCAGGCATGCCCTGCAGCGCGTTTGCGGCGGAAGCCAGAATGTAGTCGCGCAGGCCGGTGTCGCCCATCAGCACAGACACGCCACGGGCCACAGCAATCACCATGACAACGCTCATCATATCGCCGGCGCCAGAGAGGAACGTATTCACGATTTCACTCTCGCTCAGCTTGCCCACGATGCCGATGAGGATGGCAAGGAACAGGAACCATGTGGTGGCCTCCTGGAAGTACCACTCGCCGAGCGGCAGGCCCGTGAAGAAAGCAGACCAGCCCTCAAACGCAGTAACGCCAAAGCTGCCCCAGGGGATGAAGCCAATAACCATGACCACGAACGCAGCAGCGAAGATGATCAGGCAGGCCTTCTGCGTGCCGGAGAGCTTCGCATCGGCTGCAATTTCCTTCTCGCCGTAAGCGGCCTTGGCCTCTTCCATTTCCTGCAGAGACAGAATGGTGGAGCCCTTGTTGGCCTTTACCTTGCGGGCATAGCTCATAACGAACAGGATGGCAACCACCAGGGAAGCCAGCCACAGCGCAATGCCAAGGGGAATGATGATGGCCTGGTTCACTTCAATGCCGATGCTGGTGAGCGAGTCGATGCACGCGCCCACAGCAAACGGGTTTACCGTAGAGCCCAGGCAGCCCACGCCGGCGCCCAGCAGCACGATGGCCGCGCCCACCAGCGGGTCGAACCCGGCCGCGAACATGGTGGCCGCCAGCAGCAGGTAGAACGGCACCGTCTCTTCACACATGCCGTATGTAGTGCCGCCGATGGAGAAAATGGTCATCAGCACAGGGATGAGCACCAGCTCTTTGCCGTGCAGGCTGCGCACCAGCACCTGAATGCCGGTGTCCAGCGCGCCCGTCTTGGTCATGATGGCCAAAAAGCCGCCCAGCACCATAACGAACACGCACACATCCAGCGCGTCGGCAAAGCCGCGCACCGGCGCCATGGTAAAGCTGCTCAGGTTGGCGGCCACAACGCCGCTATCCGGTGCAACCATCGAGACAACAACAGATGCCAGCGCCACTACCAACAGAATAATAAACAGGATGGTAAAGGACGATAGCATCTTTTTCGCTTTTTTCTTGGTATCAGCCATGTTTCTCTCCTCCTCATAAAGAAGATCATAAAAATATTTCTGCGCCTTATTTGCGAATGATGGTGCCCGTGGCGCCGCTCAGCGCCTCTTTGGCACGCTTCAGGGATGTAATCAGCGCAGTGCCGCCGGATTTATTGTTCTGCACGAAGTCGAGGCAGGCCTCTACCTTCGGCAGCATGCTGCCGGGCGCAAAGTGGCCTTCTGCAATGTACTGCTTGGCCTCTTCCACGTTCATCTCGGCAAGCTCTTTCTGATTGGGCTTGTTGAAGTTGATGCACACGCGGTCCACCGCGGTGAGAATCACCAGCATGTCGGCATCAATGTCCAGGGCCAGCTTCGAAGAAGAGCGGTCCTTATCAATGACAGCCGCCACGCCGCACAGGCCGTCGGCCGTCTCCACAACGGGAATGCCGCCGCCGCCCACCGTGATAACCACATCGCCGGCTGCCACCAGCTGTTCTACCACTTTCAGCTCCACAATGCGCGTGGGCAGGGGGCTGGGCACCACACGGCGCCAGCCGCGGCCGGCGTCTTCCACAAAGGTGTAGCCCTTTTCGGCCACAATTTTATCGGCGTCCTCTTTCGAATAGAACGAACCAACGGGCTTTGTGGGCTTCTGGAAGGCGGGGTCGTCCTTCGACACCACCATCTGCGTCACAACGCTGGCGCACTCTTTGTCAATGCCGCGCCGCGCAAGCTCGCGCTGGATGGCCTGCTGCAGGTGATAGCCGATGTAGCCCTGGCTCATGGCGCCGCACTCGGGGAACGGCATGGCCGGCGTTTTGCCGCCGTTGTTGGCGGAAAACTCCATTGCCAGGTTGATCATGCCCACCTGCGGGCCGTTGCCGTGGCCCACCACGACGTCGTAGCCCTCTTCCACAAGGTCTACAATAGTGCTGGCAGTCTCTTTCACAAGCTCCAGCTGTTCCTCGGGGGTATTGCCTAAGGCGTTACCCCCGAGGGCGATGACTAACTTCTTTTTGCTCATAGCCTAGCGAACAGCTCCTTAAAAAACCTTATTTCAGCGTGGCGTACATCACAGCCTTGATGGTGTGCATACGGTTCTCGGCCTCGTCGAACACCTTGGACTGCTTGGACGTGAACACCTCGTTGGTAACTTCCATCTCGGGAATGCCGAACTTCTCGTTGATGTCGCGGCCGATGGAGGTGTTGAGGTCGTGGAAGGAGGGCAGGCAGTGCATGAAGATGGCGTTCGGGTCGGCGTTGGCCATCACTTCCTTGTTCACCTGGTAGGGTTTCAGCAGCTTGATGCGCTCGGCCCACACGCTGTCGGGCTCACCCATGGAAACCCAGATGTCGGTGTAGATGACGTGGGCGCCCTTGGTGCCTTCCTTCACATCGTCGGTGAGGGTGATGGTGCTGCCGTTCTCGGCGGCAATGGCCTTGCAGGTTTCCACCAGGTCGGCCGCGGGCATCTGCTCCTTCGGGCCGCAGGCCACAAAGTTCACGCCCAGCTTGGCGCAAACCACCATCAGGCTGTTGGCCACGTTGTTGCGGGCATCGCCCATAAACACAAACTTCAGGCCCTTGCAGTTGCCGAAGTTCTCTTCCACCGTCAGCATGTCAGCCAGCATCTGCGTGGGGTGGAAAGCGTCCGTCAGGCCGTTCCACACGGGCACGCCGGAATCGCGGCTCAGCTGCTCGACAAGCTCCTGGTCGAAGCCGCGGTACTCGATGCCGTCATACATGCGGCCCAGCACCTTGGCGGTGTCTTCAATGCTCTCTTTTTTGCCCATCTGGCTGGAGCCCGGATCCAGGAAGGTAACGCCCATGCCCAGGTCCATGCCGGCCACCTCGAACGCGCAGCGCGTACGGGTAGAGGTTTTTTCAAACAGCAGAACGATGTTCTTGCCCTGCAGGTAACGGTGCGGGGTGTTGGTGAGCTTCAGGCGCTTGAACTCCTTCGACAGCTCCAGCATATAACGAATTTCCGCCGGGGTGAAATCCAGCAGTTTCAGAAAGCTTCTCCCACTCAAACTAACAGCCATAATCACATTTTCCTTTCTTTTTCTTTGTTATCAATGCCCAGATGCGGCGGGGGCTTGGCGCCCCCGCCAGACAGGACAGAACGGTGTGTTTTGCGAAGCCGTGCTTAGTCTTCGCGGATGAGCGGCATGCTCATGCAGCGGGGGCCGCCGCGGCCACGGCTCAGCTCGGCAGAGGGCATCTCCAACACCTTCAGGCCGGCCTTGCGCAGCACTTCGTTGGTGACGTCGTTGCGCTCGTACACCACAATCACGCCCGGGGCGATGCACAGCGTGTTCGAGCCGTCGTTCCACTGCTCGCGCTCGGCGGCAATGGTGTCGCCGCCCGCGCACTGAATCAGCGTCACTTTGGGCAGGCCCAGGTATTTGGCCAGGATGTTCTCCAGCGTGTCGTCAATCTCATGCACCTTCAGCTCGCCGTCCTTGCCCGGGGTGATTTCGAACACCTGAAGGGGCCCAAGGATGCCCGGGTGCACCGTGAACTTATCCACATCGATCTGGGTGAACACGGTGTCCAGATGCATGAACGCGCGGCTGTTGGGGATGTTGAAGGCCAGAATGGTCTCGATGGTGGAATCTTCGCTGGCGAAGATGTTGCGGGCAATCATGTCGATGGCGTCCGGCTCGGTGCGCTGGGAAATGCCAATGGCCAGCACCTTGTCGTTCAGGTTCAGAATGTCGCCGCCCTCAATGTGGAAGGGGTTGTAACGGTCGAAGAACTTCGTCACATGGCCCTTGAAATCGGGGTGGTGGTTGAAGATGTATTCCGCATAGATGGTCTCGCGGTTGCGGGTGACGGAATACATGCGGTTCAGGCTGACGCCGTTGCCGATGGAGGCGAACGGGTCGCGCGTGAAGTAGAGGTTGGGCATCGGGTCGATGATCAGCTTGCTGGGCTCGCTGACAAGGTCTACCAGAGAGTTCTCGGCATCCACGTCGAACTCATTCAGGTTCACGCCTTCCATCGTCTTCAGCACAAGTTCCTTGTTGTCTTTGATTTTGTCCAGATGATCGTACACAATTTTCTGCCAGTGTTTGGTGCGGATGCCGGCCTCGCGGATGAACTGCTCCAGGAATTCCTTGCGCACGGCGGGGTCTGCGTCCAGCACTTCCGCCATCAGGTCTTCCAGGTACACCACTTCCACGCCGTTCTCACGCAGAATCTCGGCAAAGCGGTCATGCTCGGCCTGGGCCACTTTCAGGAAGGGGATATCGTCGAACAGAAGACGCCCCAGCGTATCGGGCGTGAGGTTCAACAGCTCTTTGCCCGGCCTGTGAAGAAGTACTTTTTTGAGCGGCTTAATCTCGCTCGTTACATGGATACCAACCATTGTCTTGTCCTCCTGTCAAAATGTTTTCTCCGCACATCCTCTGCAGAGAAAGTTTGCGGGGGCGGGCCCGCCCCCCTGTTCACCAACCGCCTGCAGCCCCTGTCAAAAGCCGCAGGCTGAACGACTCGCAATGTGGCCTGGCGAACGTGCCACGCGTGCACTCATGGCGCCGCGCCCTTCCACAATTTCTGAGTTTCTGGTTTCATTATAACGCATCTGTTTTGATAAAAGGGATTTTTGACGCCATTTTTATTGTAAAAATTCCCTATTTTCCCTATACCAAGTACACAGATTTTAGGGCGTTTTGTTCAAAGTGTACAAAGCGTGCGTCAGATGTTTGCCAGGTGTGCCAAAATGTATGGTTCCCCTTTTTCCCCTTTCTATGCCCCGGGCGCACACCGGCATATCTGTGCACACTGGCACTTGTGTTTTCTTATTATAATGGGTATAATATATAAAACGTGTCGCAATGGCAGAAAACGCGGCGCCGCCTGCTTTGAGGGGCAGGCGAAAAACACAAAAGTGAGGAGAAGCCACATGAACAACATTGAACAGAGCCTGACAAGCGCGATCGCCAAGGCTGTGAACGACGTCTACGGCATGGAGCCGGAGGCCGGCCTGGTGATGGTGGAAATCCCCAAAGACACCGCGAACGGTGACTATTCCACCAACATCGCCATGAGGCTTCCGAAACTTGTGCACAAGGCCCCGCAGGAGATTGCGAAGGCCATTGTGGAAAAGCTGGAGCAAAGCCTTGATAACGTGGAAACAATTGAAATCGCGGGCCCGGGCTTCATCAACTTCCGCATGAAGAAAACGGCCATTTCCAGCATTATCAACACCGTGCTGGAAAAAGGCGCCAAATACGGGCAGAACTATTCCGGCAAGCGCGAAAGCGTGCTGGTGGAGTATGTTTCCGCCAACCCCACGGGCAACTTGCACCTGGGCCATGCGCGCGGCGCCGTGTGGGGCGACTGCATGTGCCGCCTGATGAAGGCCAGCGGCTATGACGTGCTGCGCGAATACTACATCAACGACGCCGGCCACCAGATGTGGGTGTTCGGCCAAAGCGTATATGCCCGCTATTGCGAGCTGTTCGGCAAGACGGATTACCCCGTGCCCGAGGACGGCTATCACTCGCCGGACATCATCGACATTGCGCAGGAGATTAAGGACAAGGTGGGCGACAAATGGCTGAACGCCCCCGAAGAGCAGGCCATTCCGTTCTTCAAAATGGAGGGCTACCACATTCAGCTTGCCAAAATTGAGCAGGACCTGCACGAATTCGGCTGCGATTTCGACAGCTGGGTGAGCGAACAGTGGATTGTGGACGAGGGCCGTGTGGACGAAGTGCTGCCCGTGTTTGAGAAAAAGGGCCTGATGTATGAAGAGGACGGCGCGGTTTGGCTGCGCACCTCGCAGTTTGGCGACGACAAAGACCGCGTGCTGAAAAAGAAGGACGGCGCCTACACCTACCTGACGCCGGACATTGCCAACCACATGTTCAAATACGAGCGCGGCTACACCAAGCTGATCAACCTGTGGGGCGCAGACCACCACGGCTATATCCCCCGCATGAAGGCCGCCATTGCCGCTTTGGGGCACGACCCGAAAAGCCTGGACATTGTGCTGATTCAGATGGTGCGCCTGGTGGAGAACGGCCAGGAAGTGAAGATGTCCAAGCGCACGGGCAACGCCGTCACCATTCGCGAGCTGCGTGAGGACATTGGCAACGACGCCACGCGCTATTTCTTTGTAGAGCGCGCGGTGGACACGCACATGGATTTCGATTTGGGCCTGGCCCGCTCGCAAACCAGCGACAACCCCGTGTTCTATGCCCAGTACGCCCACGCGCGCATCTGCTCGGTGCTGCGCCAGGCGCCCGAGGTGCAGCCGCGCGAGACGTACGACCTGCTGGGCAGCGAAAAGGAAACTGCCCTGCTGAAGCATATTGCCGCTTTCACCGACACGGTGGCCGACGCCGCCGCCACCTATGCGCCCAACAAAATTTGCAACTATGTGCAGAAGCTGGCGCAGTATTTCCACAGCTTCTACGGCGCGCACAAAATTTTGGGCAACGAAAATGCCGAGCTGACCAACCAGCGCCTTGCCCTGCTGCAGGCCACCAAGATTACGCTGGCCAATGCGCTTGACCTGATTGGCGTAAGCGCGCCCGAAAAAATGTAACACAGCGCGGCCCCGCCCGCGCCAGTTGTGCCCCGGCCGCCGGTGCGGGCGGGGCACAGCCATCCCCGTGGGGCACTGCCCCGCCGGGCATGCAGAAAGACGGGGGCGTGCGCGCCGCGCCCCCCTTTCTTTCTGTGCACACAAGGCACATTGATGCGCAAAGGAGGCCCTTTGACATGGGCAATCAAATCACCGAGATACAGGACCAGTTCTGCTCCAGCTATGACAAGCGAAAGCTGTGCAGCTTTGACATTGAATACATCGACACGCCCACGAAGCCCCTGATCCACCAGGCGGCGCGCTACCTGTTCTTCACAAAAGGGCACGGCAGCATGACGGTGGACAGCAAAAGCTATGAAATACGCCCCCACACCTTCGTGGCCATTCTGCCGTGGGAAATCACCGAGGTTACGGCGGTGGATGCACCGCTGGAGTTTTTCAAAATCATCTACAATTCCGATTTTATCAACAACACCATCAAGTTTGGCTACAACACGGGCAACAACTTTTTCAACATCCTCTCCAGCGTGCAAAGCACGCCCATTGTGCAGTGCACGGAAGAGGAGGCCGCCGTCATTCTGCGCGTGCTGAACGAGATCAAAAACGAGACGGGCATTGAATCCATTCTGGACGTGCCCGAAGAGCGCGAGCTTTCCAACGTGTATGTGACGAATAAACTGATGGAGCTGCTTATCCACTTCACCCGCTTTGCGCGCAAACGGGATTGCCGCAACGAAAAGGGCGATTCCATCGAGCTGGACGAGCGCGGCGCCATTTTCAAATACATCTATTCGCATTTGAACCAGAAGCAGACGTTAAGCGAGCTTTCCAGCCTGTTTTACATGAGCGAATCGTCCATCAGCAAATATGTGATGGACGTGACGGGCCTCACCTTCAGCGACCTTGTGAACGAGATGCGCATTGTGAAGATGATGGACCTTTTGATGTACACCGACATGACGCTGAACGAGCTGGCCGAGATGACGGGCTTTGTGGATGCCTCGCATGTGCTGAAGGTGTTTTCGGCCCGCACGGGCGTCACGCCCAAGGAGTACCGCAAAATTTACGCGGGCACCAACAACCTGTTTAAAGAGCGCGAGAAAAGCGTGAGCTTTGAGGTGTTCAACTATATCTATCACAATTTCCAGGAGGACCTGAAAATTCAGGCCGTGGCCGACAAGTTCGGCGTGACAGTGGTGGAGCTGAACCGCATTCTGCTGTTCCAGGCCGAGCGCAATTTTGAAGACTTTTTAAACTATCTTCGCGTGAACAAGGCGTGCGAGCTGATGCTTTCCACCAAAATGAGCATCACAGACATTGCCATAGAGGTGGGCTATAACACGGTGAAAACGTTCAGCCGCAATTTTGTGAAGCTGAAAAACATGACGCCCGCCACATTCCGCAAGCGCATTATTCTGCAGCACGGCGGCGAAAGCATCCCGGAGGCGCAGCCCGCCGTGTAAGCCGCGCGGGGGGGGGGGGGGGCGCTTGCGCAAGGAGGGTTTTGTTTGGAGAAGGGAAAAAGCATCAAGGACATTGCCCGCCTGGCCGGCGTTTCCACGGCCACTGTCTCACGCGTGATCAACCAGAACGGCCGCTTTTCCAAAGAGACAGAGGCGCGCGTGCGGCGCATCATCCGCGAAAACGAATATGTGCCCAACATGAGTGCCAAGGGCCTGCGCACCAGCCGCACCTGCGTGGTGGGCATTATTGTGCCGGACATCACCAACCCCCACTTTTCCAGCCTTGTGCTGAAGCTGGAAATCAACCTGTTCCAGCGGGGGTATTCGTGCCTTATCTGCAACACCAACGAATCGGAAAAGCTGGAGCGCAAGCACATCCAATCGCTTTCCGCCCAGAACGTCAGCGCCATTGTGCTGATTTCCGGCACGCGCAATTATTCCGAGCTGGATACGCTGCCCGTCATTTATGTAGACCGCCCTTCCCGCAGCCAGAAAAACAGCGGCGTGATTATTGAATCGGACAACGAACAGGGCGGCTACCTTGCCACAAAAGAGCTGAAGGATGTATACTTTTTATGCGGTCTGGATTTTATCATTCTGAGGAGGTATGCGTTTTATGCGGCCTGAATTTACCGCCAGCCTGATGTGTATGGACCTGCTGGACATCAAGCACCAAATAGAAGTGCTGGACGGGGAACTGGATGGCTACCATATTGACATCATGGACGGCCACTACTGCAAAAACATCACCCTGAGCCCCGATTTTATGAAAGCGTGCGCCCGTGTGGCCAAAAAGCCCATGGACGTGCACCTGATGACCACGAACCCCAACGACTGGATTGACGCCTGCGCCGCGGCCGGGGCTGCCATGATAAGCCCGCATGCAGAAACCATCAACACCGATTGCTTCCGCACGCTGAACCGCATTCGCGCCGCCGGCTGCCAGGTGGGTGTAACGCTGAACCCTGCCACCCCGCTTTCGTATTGCCAGCACTATTTGAACCGCATTGACGTGCTGACGCTGATGACGGTGGACGTGGGCTATGCCGGCCAGCCTTTTATTGAGGAAATGCTGGAAAAAATTGCGCAGGCGGCGCGCCTGCGCGAGGAAAACGGCTGGCACTACAAAATCATGATAGACGGCTCGTGCAACCAAAAAACTTTCCGGCGCCTGTATGAGGCCGGGGCCGACGTGTTTGTGATGGGTTCTTCGGGCCTGTTCTCTCTGGATGCCGATTTGAAGGCGGCATGCGATACAATGAAAAGGCTGTTCGCGCAGGAAACCGGCGTGAAGCTTTGAGGCAAGGGGGCGTCATCATGACGACATTACAGCACCCGGTGCTCGGCATCGACATCGGGGGCACCAATATGCGCTTTGCCCTTGTGGACGGGGCGCTTCACCTGCGCGCGTACGAACAGCTCAGCACGCAGGCCGTGTTTGCACACGGGGCGCAGCCCACACAAAAGCTGGCACAGCAAATTCGCGCCTACTGCGCGCGCCATTTGCAGGGCGAGGTGCCCGCGGCAGTTTCCATCGGCTTTCCCTCCACCATCAACCGTGCGCGCACGGTGGTGCTGCAAACGCCGAACATCGAGGGCATCCCGGATAATTACGCCGTGGTGCAGGAGCTTGGCGGCGAGCTGGGCCTGCCCGTGTATATCAACCGCGATGTGAACAACCTGCTTTTGTTCGATTTGGAAGACCTTGGCCTGACGGACTGCGGCTGTGTGACGGCCATTTACTTTGGCACCGGCCTTGGCAACGCCGTCATGCTGGGCCAAAAGCTGCTGCTTGGCTACCACGGCGCGGCGGCCGAGCTGGGCCACCTGCCCGTATACGGCAACCGGCATGTGTGCAAATGCGGAAACCCCAGCTGCCTGGAGACGGTTGTCTCGGGCCTTGCGCTGGAGGGCATCCAGGCCGAACACTTCCCGCAGACGCCCATTCACCAGCTGTTTGCCCGGCACATGGACACCGCGGTGATGCAGGATTTTCTGGTGGGCATGGCCCAGGTGGTGGCGCTGGAAATCAACCTGTTCGACCCGGACTGCATGGTGCTGGGCGGCGGCCTGCTTCAGATGGAAGGCTTCCCCTGCAAGCAGCTGGAAGCGCTGGTGCACCGCTATGCGCGCAAGCCCTACCCCGAGCGGGACCTCCGGCTGCGCTATTCGCGCCCCAACCAGGAAAACGGCCCCGTGGGCGCGGCCATTTATGCCTGCAAACGCATGGCAGACCCGCAATATCTGTAACATGCCCGGGCCGCCCTTCTGCGCGCGGCCCGCGCTTTTGGCGCACACCGCCATGCCCCGCCCAAAACCGGCGCCGGGGCATGGCGGCCGTTTCGCACACTGAAGCATTTCACAGGAGGTTTTTATGAAACTGGCAATTGGAAACGACCATGTGGCCGTAGAGATGAAACAAGAGATCAAGGCCTATCTGGAAGAAAAGGGCATTGAAGTGCTGGACGTTGGCACAAACAGCACCGAGCGCTTCCACTACCCCATCAGCGGCTACCGGGTGGCCAAGCTGGTGGCGGCCGGCGAAGTGGACGGCGGCGTGCTTATTTGCGGCACCGGCGTGGGCATCTCGCTGGCTGCCAACAAGGTGCACGGCATCCGCGCCTGTGTGTGCAGCGAGCCGTACACCGCGCGCTTATCCAAACAGCACAACAATTCCAACATCATCGCCTTCGGCGCGCGCGTCATTGGCATTGAGACAGCCAAAATGATTGTGGACGAATGGCTGGCGGCCACCTACGAGGGCGGGCGCCACCAGACGCGTGTGGATATGATTAGCGAAATTGAACAGACGGGCGCCCTGCGCGCCGCAGAGGAATAAGCTGCGCTGCAAAAATGGTGCCCGGCCCCTTTTGGGGCCGGGCACCTTTTCTTTGCCTTCGGGGCGCTATGCCTGCGCGCCGCGCCAGGGCAGCGCGGCCAAAAAGGCGCACAGGCGGCGCACATATTCTTTATGCGCCACGGCATAGCTCATGGCGTGGCGCGCGCCCGGCACCAGCCAAAGCTGCTTTGGCGCGGCGCAGGCCTCATACAGCGCGCGGCCCATCCAGGTGGGCACAAAGGCATCCTCTTCGCCGTGGATGAACAGCACCGGCACGCGGATGCGCTGCACGGCGGCCAGGGCATTGGCCTCGCGGTAATCGTAACCCGCCTTGCGGCGGCACACACGGTTGGTAAGCGGCAAAAGCGGCCAGGGCGGCACATGCGCCAGGGTGCGCACCTGATGGCGGAACTCATCTGCGGCGCTGGTGTAGCCGCAGTCTTCCACAATGCCGCGCACACACGCGGGCAGGGCCTCGCTGCCCCCGGCCAGCAGCACGGTGGCCGCCCCCATCGAGATGCCGTACAGCGCCAGCTGGCACTGGGGGATGCGCCGCTGCGCCTCATAGGCCCAGGCAAGGCAGTCCCGCTGGTCGGTGGCGCCAAAGCCCACATATTCGCCCTCGCTTTGGCCGTGGGCGCGGCCGTCCGGCAAAATAAGGTTGTACCCCGCCTCGCGCAGCGCGCGGGCCACGGGCGAAAACTCCCGCCGGCCGGTGGAGGTGTAGCCGTGGATGCACAGCAGCGTGCGCGGCGTGGGCACGGCCGCCGGTATATATTCCGCCACCAGCGAAAGCCCGTCAAAGCTTTGCATGCGCCAGAATTCATGCGGCACGCTGTCCAGATAAGCGCGCCCTTCGGCGCGCAAAGCGGCGCGCAGGCGCACGTCCGCCGCGTCCTCCCCGCCGTCCGGGCTTGTCTGTTTGCGCCGGATGGCCTCGTTAAACAGTTTGTTCGCGCCCAGCCAAAGCCCGGCCGCGCAAAGCCCCGCGCCCGCCGCGGCGGACGCGGCCGCCAGTTTCCATGTTTTCATCCATGTCTCTTTTCTGCCGCGCTTATGCCAGCGAGGCTCTGTGATAACTTGTGACGTCTGTGCCCAGCTTTTCATACAACTGCCGCACGGTAAGCTGCTTGTGAAGCAAAAGCTGCAGCTCGGCATCGGTGGCGCCCACCAGCTGCACAAACCGCACCCGGCCGTTCGGCGTGCAGATTTCGCCCAGGCCTGCGTCCGGCACCGTGAAAAAGCCCGTGATGTTCGAGCTTTGCCCGGCGTCAATGCCCTGTGCCTGACCGGTGTAAATATATTCAAAGGGGCCAAAAACTTCCCCTTTGGTAAAGCTTATCCGTGCCAGCGCCTGCAAAACGCCGCAAAGGCACTTTTGCTCTGCGTCCACATCCGCAAGGCCAGCTTTGCTCAGCTTGCACGTGAACTCCATCCCATAGCCACTAATCTCCGGGGTCTCTTCTTCCTTCTCATACAGTTCAGAAAAGCCATAGGTGACAAAATGCCAATAGCTGCCACCGTCGTAAATGCTGATGCCGTCCAGCGGGTCGTTGCCGCCAAAGCGCCATTTCACCAGCGCCGCATAGTGCAGCGGCTGCTTCTGGCCCGGGTAAAGGCGCTCCATCGCCTGTGTAATGGCATCCCACCCTGCGGCGGGCGCCTCTTCCGGCGGCAGTTCCTCCGGCCGGGGCCCGCCTGGCTGCGCTGTTTGCCCCTGCGGCTGTGTGTTTGGCGCCTTCTTGTTTTGGAAAAACCGTTCAAAAAAACGCATGGCTGGCCCCCCTTGCTGCCAAAGGCCCGCGGGCGCGGCAAAACGCACCGCACGCGGCCTGTTTGTGTTATCATACCATACATGCTGCACCCGGGCAAGCAAAAGCCGCCGCACCCAAAAGGTGCGGCGGCTTTGATTGGTTTTGCAGCTGTGCGGAATTGGATGCATTTGGCGCAGCAACGCGCGCCGCCTCGCTTTTCCAAGGCCCGCACGCCTGTTTGGATGGATTTTGCGCAAAGCAGGCACCGCCGCGTATTTTGATACGCCAGGCGCCGATGCACGCAAAAGCCGCCAAATCAGGCCTGGCTGGCGGCCACGGCGCAGGCCACTGTCATGCCTACCATGGGGTTGTTGCCGGCGCCAATCAGGCCCATCATCTCCACGTGCGCAGGCACAGAGGAAGAGCCGGCAAACTGGGCATCGCCGTGCATGCGGCCCATAGAGTCCGTCAGGCCGTAGGAAGCAGGGCCCGCGGCCACGTTGTCCGGGTGCAGGGTGCGGCCGGTGCCGCCGCCGCTGGCCACAGAGAAGTATTTTTTGCCGTTCTCCATCGCCCACTTTTTATAGGTGCCGGCCACCAGGTGCTGGAAGCGGGTGGGGTTGGTGGAGTTGCCGGTGATAGAGACTTCCACAGCCTCTTTCTTCATGATGGCAACGCCCTCCAGCACGTCGTTGGCGCCATAGCACTTCACGGCGGCGCGCTCGCCATCCGAGAAGGCCTTTTCGCGCACCACTTTCAGCTCGCCGGTTTTGAAGTCGTAATCTGTCTCTACATAGGTGAAGCCGTTGATGCGGCTGATGATATAGGCAGCGTCCTTGCCAAGGCCGTTCAGAATGACGCGCAGGGGCTTTTTGCGGGCCTTGTTGGCGGTGCGGGCAATGCCAATGGCGCCCTCGGCAGCGGCGAACGATTCGTGGCCTGCCAGGAAGGCAAAGCACTCGGTTTCGTCGCGCAGAAGCATGGCGCCCAGGTTGCCGTGGCCCAGGCCCACCTTGCGCTGCTCGGCCACAGAGCCGGGCACGGTGAAGGCCTCCAGGCCCTCGCCAATGGCGGCGGCGCAATCGGCCGCGCTTTTCAGGCCGCGCTTCACGGCAATGGCGGTGCCCAGGGTGTAGGCCCACACGGCGTTCTCGAAGCAAATGGGCTGCACGCCCTTTACAATGGCTTCCACATCAATGCCCTTCTCCAGCAGCATGGCGCGGCAGGCGTCGAGAGATTCGAGGCCGTTGGCCGCCAGGCACTCATTAATTTTGGGCATGCGGCGTTCTTGACTTTCAAATGTAGCCATGGTTTCGTCCTCCTTTACTCTTCACGCGGGTCGATGTATTTGGGCGCGTCCGCAAAGCGGCCGTAGGTGCCCACATTCTTCTCGTAGGCGGTTTTCGGGTCTACCCCATGGCGGATATCCTCCATCATTTTGCCAAGGCGCACGAACTGATAGCCAATGGCCTCGTTGTTCTCGTCCAGCGCCACTTTGGTGATATAGCCCTCTGTCAGCTCAAGGTAGCGCACGCCCTTGGCCTTTGTGGAGAAAATGGTGCCCGTCATGCTGCGCAGGCCCTTGCCCAAATCTTCCAGCGAGGCGCCCACGGGCAGGCCGTCCTCGGAAAATGCCGTCTGGCTGCGGCCGTACACAATCTGCAGGAACAGCTCGCGCATGGCAACGTTGATGGCGTCGCACACCAGGTCTGTATTCAGGGCCTCCAGAATGGTTTTGCCGGGCAGAATTTCGCCCGCCATGGCGGCGGAATGCGTCATGCCGGAACAGCCGATGGTCTCCACCAGGGCCTCCTCAATAATGCCGTTTTTCACGTTCAGCGTCAGCTTGCAGGTGCCCTGCTGCGGCGCGCACCAGCCCACGCCGTGCGTGAGGCCAGAGATATCCTTGATCTCATACGCCTTTACCCAGCGGCCTTCCTCCGGAATGGGTGCCGGGCCGTGGTGCGGGCCTTTCGCGATGGGACACATTTGCTCTACTTCATGTGAATAAGTCATAGCGATGCTCCTTCTCCTTTGCTCCGATGATCTGCGGTGTTTTCTTTGATAGTTTTTTAACAACACAGGCTGTTTTCATTATATCCTTTTCCGGCGCATTTTTCAAGGTGCCGCGCCGTCTTTTTTCGCGCCGGGCACAGGCCTTTTTGCCGCCTGCGGCGCGCGCTGCGGCCTTTTGGGGCAGCGCTTTCAGCAATAGGCATAAAACGATTCCCCCCGTTGCGGCAGATTCGTACAAAACCGAACAAAATTCATCCCAAAAGCGGTTGTATTTTGCGCGCGATACCTGTTATTCTAAAAATATGAATTTACCATATGCCCGCGGCCTGGAATCGTATCAAGGAGGGGAATGTCATGACGATCGGTATGGCTGTGCGCGAGAGGATCCTGCAGTTGTGCCGGGAGCGCGGCATTACTGTGAACAAGCTGGCAGTTCTGAGCGGCGTGACGCAGTCCACACTGAACAACATCGTGGGCGGCCGCAACCACAGCACAACGGTGTCCACCCTTCAAAAGGTGTGCGACGGGCTGAACATCACCATCACCGAATTTTTTGCCAGCGACATTTTTGCCGAGATTGAGCAGGAAATACATTGAGCGCACGGGCCGGGTGCCTTCCTTCGGGAGGGTGCCCGGTTTTTTGCGTTTGCCCGCGCGCCATTTATTCACGCCCCGTTCATTGACAGGCTTTGCCCTTTGGTAGTAGTATAATATGGGTATTTACTGCAGGAGGCCATCAGCTTCCCCGGCGGGCGGCAGGCCGCCTGCCGGTTCAACATACGAGGTGCAAAACATGTCCCTGTTCGAAAAAATGTTCGGAACGTTCTCTTCAAAAGAACTGAAAAAAATAAAGCCTATTGCCGGCAAGGTGCTGGCGCTGGAAGACGAGTTTGCCGCCAAGACAGACAGCGAGCTGCGCGCCATGACGCCCGCTTTGCGCGCGCGGCTGGACGCCGGCGAAAGCCTGGACGACATTTTGCCCGAGGCGTTTGCCACCTGCCGCGAGGCAGCCTGGCGCGTGCTGGGCATGAAACACTTCCCTGTGCAGGTGGTGGGCGGCATTGTGCTGCACCGCGCGTGCATTGCCGAGATGAAAACCGGCGAGGGCAAAACGCTGGTGGCCACCCTGCCCGTTTACCTGAACGCGCTGACGGGCAAGGGCGTGCATGTGGTGACGGTGAACGATTACCTTGCCAAGCGCGATTCGGAGTGGATGGGCAAGGTATACCGCTTTTTGGGCCTGACGGTAGGGCTGATTGTGCACGGGCTCACCAACGAGGAGCGCCGCGCCGCCTATGCGGCGGACGTCACCTACGGCACAAACAACGAGTTTGGCTTCGATTACCTGCGCGACAACATGGTGACGTATAAAGAGCAGATGGTGCAGCGCGGGCACTATTACGCCATTGTGGACGAGGTGGACTCCATCCTCATCGACGAGGCGCGCACGCCGCTTATCATCTCGGGCGAGGGCGATAAATCTACCGACCTTTACAAAATAGCCGATAACTTTGCGCGCACGCTGAAGCCCGTGGTGGTGGCCGAGCTGGACGACAAGGAAGACCACGACGAGCAGGTGGACGGAGACTATGTGGTGGACGAGAAGAAAAAGACGGCCACCCTTACCGCGGCGGGCGTGAAAAAGGCCGAGGCGTATTTTAATGTGGAAAACCTGGCCGATGCCGAAAACATGACGCTGCAGCACCATATCAACCAGGCCATCAAGGCGCGCGGCGTGATGAAGCGCGATGTGGACTATGTGGTGCGCGACGGCGAAGTGATTATTGTGGACGAGTTCACCGGCCGTCTGATGGTGGGCCGCCGCTATAACGAGGGCCTGCACCAGGCCATTGAGGCGAAAGAGGGCGTCACCGTGGCGCGCGAAAGCCGCACGCTGGCCACCATCACCTTCCAGAACTTCTTCCGCATGTACGACAAGCTGGCCGGCATGACGGGCACAGCCCAGACAGAGGCCGCCGAGTTTCAGGAAATTTACGGCCTTGCCGTGGTGGAGGTGCCCACAAACAAGCCCGTGGTGCGCCAGGATATGAACGACGCCGTGTATAAAACCGAGCGCGGCAAGTTCAACGCCGTAATTGACCAGGTGCTGGAATGCCACGAAAAGGGCCAGCCCGTGCTGGTGGGCACCATCTCCATTGAGAAAAGCGAGCTTTTGAGCGGCATGCTGAAAAAACGCGGCATCAGGCACGAGGTGCTGAACGCAAAGCACCACGAAAAAGAGGCCGAGATTATTGCGCAGGCGGGCAAATTTGGCGCTGTGACCATTGCCACCAACATGGCGGGCCGCGGCACAGACATTATGCTGGGCGGCAATGCCGAGCACATGGCCAAGGCAGATTTGCGCCGCGAGGGCTTTTCGGAAGAGCTGGTGGCCGAAAGCACCGGCCACGCCGACACCGAGGACGAGGACATTCTTGCCGTGCGCAGGCGCTATGCCGAGCTGGAGGCCAAGCACAAAGAGGCCATTCGCGAAGAGGCCGATAAAGTGCGCGCCGCGGGCGGGCTGTTCATTGTGGGCACCGAGCGCCACGAAAGCCGCCGCATTGACAACCAGCTGCGCGGGCGCGCAGGCCGCCAGGGCGACCCCGGCGCCAGCCGCTTCTTCATCAGCCTGGAGGACGACCTGATGCGCCTGTTTGGCGGCGAGCGCGTGCAGACGCTGATGAACACGCTGGGTGTGGAAGAGGACATGCCCATTGAAAACAAAATGATAACCGGCGTAATTGAAAACGCACAGAAAAAGCTGGAGGCGCGCAACTTTGCCATTCGCAAAAGCGTGCTGCAGTTTGACGATGTGATGAACGCCCAGCGCGAAATCATCTATGGCCAGCGCCAGAAAGTGCTGGCGGGCGAGGACGTCTCGGCCAGCGTGCGCGGCATGATGAAGGAATCCATCGAGGCCAACGCCAAGCTGTTCCTTGCGGGCGAGACGCCCGACGACTGGGATTTTGCCGGCCTGCGCCAGCACTACCTGGGCTGGCTGGCAAAGCCGGACGATTTCCAGTATTCGGCCGACGAGCTGAACCGCCTGACGCCCCAGGACGTGACGGACGTGCTGGTGAAGCGCGCCGAGGCCGTGTGTGCCGACAAGGAAAAGCGCTGGGGCTCGCAGCTGATGCGCGAGTTCGAGCGCGTGGTGCTGCTGCGCAATGTGGATATGAAGTGGATGGAGCACATCGACGCCATGGACGAGCTGCGCAAAGGCATTTACCTGCGCAGCTACGGCCAGCGCGACCCGGTGGTGGAATACCGCTTCGAGGGCTTTAACATGTTTGACGAAATGGTGGAATCGATCCGCGAGGACACCACGCGCATGCTGCTGACGATGGAGCTGAAAACCAACGAGCAGCCCAAGCGCGAGCAGGTGGCAAAGCCCACAGGCGAGGCAGGCGCGGGCGACGCGGCCCCCGCCAAAAAGCAGCCCGTGAAAAAGGCGGTGAAGATAGGCCGCAACGACCCCTGCCCCTGCGGCAGCGGCCTGAAGTGGAAAAAGTGCACCTGCGCCCAGTACCACCCGGACCAGGCACCCAAAGCATAACGGAAAGCCCGCCCGTGCGCAATCCGGCGGCTCTTTCCTGCGCGGGGCGCGCCCTTTTCGGGGCGTGCCCCTTTTTCATCCGTTCGCAGCGCAGCGCGGCATGCGGCGCTTTGCCGCGCGGCTTTTTCAGCATTTGAGGGGGAACTATGGAACCGACACAGCAAACCGCACAGTTAAAGCAGAAGATACCGCCCGGCTTTCGCAGGCAACTGCTGGCCGGGCTGTTCCGCGGGCTTTGGCGCTGGCTGGCGCTGGGCGTGGCGGCCACCGCCATTTCCACCGTCACGGCATACCTTGTGCCGCTTGTCATCACCTTCACGGTGGACAGTGTCATTGGCACAAAGCCCATGGGCCTGCCGGGCTTTTTACAGCCGCTGGCAGACACCTTTGGCGGGCGCGCGGGCCTTGCGGAACATTTGTGGCTGATGGGCGTTGCCGTGGTGGCCGTAAGCCTTGTAAACGGCGCGTTTTCTTACCTGCGCGGCCACGCCATGGCCTTTTTTGGCGAGGGGTTTTCGTGCCGGCTGCGCAACCGGCTGTTCCGCCACCTGCAGGCCGTGCCCTACGCCTATTACAAAAATGTGCAGACGGGCGATTTGGTGCAGCGCTGCACCAGCGACGTGGAGACGGTGCGCCGCTTTGTGCAGATGCAGCTGGTGCAGGTGGTGCGCACGGTGTGCATGGCCGTGACGGCCTTTGCCATCATGCTGCCCATCAGCGGCAAAATGACGGCGCTTTCCTCGTGCTTTTTCCCTTTGCTTATCGCGGCCAGCTTTGTATATTTCCGCCGCGTGCAGGCCCGGTTTTTAAAGGCAGACCAGGCCGAGGGCGAGCTTTCCACCGTCATACAGGAAAACCTCACCGGCATGCGCGTGGTGCGCGCCTTTGCGGCCGAGCGCACGCAGCTTGGCATCTTCACCCAAAAGAACGAGACGTTCCGGCGCACCATCACCCACCTGAACACGCTGATGGGCATGTTCTGGGGCGCCACCGACACGCTGGGCTATTTGCAAATTGCCCTCAGCCTGTGCTGCGGCGTGTGGTTTGCCGCAAACGGCGAGCTGACGCTTGGGCAGGTGATGCTGTTTTCCACCTACACCTCCATGCTCACCTTCCCCATGCGCCAGCTTGGCCGCGTGCTGGCAGACCTGGGCAAGGCCGACGTGGCCCTGACGCGCCTGGAGGATATTTTGTGCACGCCAGAGGAGACCGAGCCCGGCAGGGCCCTTGCGCCCGCCATTGACGGCAGCATCGAATTTGACGACGTGTGCTTCGATTACGGCGACGGCGTGCCTGTGCTGCAGCACATCAGCTTTCGGGTGCAGCCCGGGCAGACGGTGGGCATTTTGGGCTCTACCGGCTCGGGCAAAAGCACGCTGGTGCAGCTGATTCAGCGGCTGTACACGGCCACTTCGGGCCATGTGCGCCTTTCGGGCGTGGACGTGAACGACATCGAGCGCCACCACTTGCGGCGCAGCGTGGGCCTTGTGCTGCAAGAGCCGTTTTTATACAGCCGCACCATTGGCGAAAACATTGCCATTGCGCGGCCCGGCGCCGCCATGGACGACATCACCGCCGCCGCGCGCACGGCCAGCGTGCACGATGTGATTGAAAGCTTCGAGCACGGCTATTCCACCGTGGTGGGCGAGCGCGGGGTGACGCTTTCGGGCGGGCAGAAGCAGCGCGTGGCCATTGCGCGCACGCTGCTGCAGGCGGCGCCCATCCTTATTTTTGACGATTCCCTCAGCGCGGTGGACGCCGAGACGGACGCCGCCATCCGCGACGCGCTGTGCGCGCGGGCCGGGGGCACCATGCTGCTGATTAGCCACCGCATTGCCACGGTGCGCCGCGCAGACCTGATTTTGGTGATGGACGGCGGGCGCATTGTGCAGATGGGCACGCACAAGACGCTGTGCCGCGAGGCGGGCATGTACCGCCGCGTGTGCGAATTGCAGGCCGAGCTGGACGAGGCCGTGCCGCAGGAAGGAGGGCGCTGAAGATGGACGCCGTGACAAGGCCGCTGGACCAAAAAGAATATTCCAGCGAAAAAATAGACCTTCGCGTGTGGCGCCGCCTGATTGCCTATGCCATGCGCCGCAAGGGCGACGTGGCGCGCCTTGCGTGCGTGCTGCTGGTGGTGTCGTCCATCGACATCCTCTACCCGCAGCTTACGCGCTATGCCATCAACCATTTTATTGAGGGCAACACCACACAGGGGCTTTGGGCCTTTGCGCTTTTCTATGCCGCCGTCATTGCCGTGCAGGGCTTTGGCGTGTTTTTCTTCGTGCGCGGGGCCGGGCGGCTGGAAATGAACATCTGCTACGACATCCGGCAGGACGCCTTCACCCATTTGCAGGAGCTGAGCTTCAGCTTCTACGACACCACCAGCGTGGGCTGGCTGATGGCCCGCATGGGCTCGGACGTGGCGCGCCTTTCCGACATGATTGCCTGGAGCCTGGTAGATTTGTGCTGGTCCGGCTTTTTTGTGGTGGGCATTGTGGCGGTGCTTTTGTGGATGAACTGGCAGCTGGGCCTGCTGGTGCTGTGCATTACGCCGGTGCTGGCCGTGCTGTGTGTGTTCTTTCAGCGGCGCATTTTGCGCCAGCAGCGCCTGGTGCGCGCGGCCAACAGCCGCATCACCGCCGCCTTCAACGAGGGCATTATGGGCGCGGTAACCACCAAGACGCTGGTGCGCGAAGAGGCAAGCTGCGAAGAGTTTTACGCCCTTACGGGCACCATGCGCCGCGCCAGCGTGCGCGCCGCTTTGTGGAGCGCGCTGTTTCTTCCCCTTGTGGTAAGCCTTGGCAGCATCTCTACGGCGCTGGCCCTTGTGCGGGGCGGCAACCTGGTGTTTGCCGCCGTGCTGGATTTTGGCACCCTGGCCGCCTTTCTCAGCTACACCACGCAGCTGTTCGACCCCATTCAGCAGCTTGCCAACATTCTGGCCGAAATGCAGGCCGCGCAGGCCTCGGCCGAGCGCGTGATAGACCTTTTGGACACAAAGCCCGACATTGTGGACACCCCCGAGGTAATCGCCCGCTTTGGCACGGCCTTTGCGCCGCGCAAAGAGAACTGGCCGCCCATTGAGGGCAAAGTGGAGTTCTGCAACGTGGGCTTTCGCTACAAAACGGGCGAGCGCGTGCTGGAACATTTCAACCTCACCGTGCAGCCCGGCCAAACCATTGCCCTGGTGGGCGAGACGGGCGCGGGCAAAAGCACCATTGTAAACCTTGTGTGCCGCTTTTACGAGCCCACCGAGGGCTGCGTGCGCATTGACGGGGCCGATTACCGCACCCGCAGCCAGCACTGGCTGCACTCGGCGCTGGGCTATGTGCTGCAAACGCCGCACCTGTTCAGCGGCACCATTGCCGATAACATCCGCTTTGCGCGGCCCGACGCCCCCATGGAGGACGTGGTGCGCGCGGCCAAACTGTGCGCCGCGCACGATTTTATTGCCGCCCTGCCCCAGGGCTATGACACGCAGGTGGGCGAGGGCGGCGGCCGCCTTTCCACCGGGCAAAAACAGTTGGTGTGCTTTGCACGCGTGCTGGTGGCAGACCCGCGCATCTTTGTGCTGGACGAGGCCACTTCCAGCATTGACACCGAGACGGAACAGCTGATTCAAAACGCCATTCACACCGTGCTGAAAGGCCGCACCAGCTTTGTGGTGGCGCACCGCCTTTCCACTGTGCGCACGGCAGACAAAATTCTGGTGATAGACGCCGGGCGCATTGCCGAGGCAGGCACCCACGACGAGCTGATGGCCCAAAAGGGCCGCTATTACAGCCTTTACACCCACCAGTACCGCAGCGAGGCCCAGCGCGCCTTCCGCGCCTAAACCGGGCCTTGCCGCACGGCAGGCTGCGGCCCGGCCCGCCTCTGTGCTCCCCGCTTCCGGCGTTTGCCGGGGCGGGGAGCTTCTGTTTTTGCCAGTGTTCTTCAACTCTTTTGTGCAATGTTTCAAAATATTTGAAAAATATCGATTTTTGTAACCGGTCTGGTATGGTGAAATTGGAAACAGAGCGGTGGCGGGCGCGTTCCGCCGCCGCGGCGCAAAAGCGGTAGAAAAAGAACAATGCAAACATGGCGGGAAGGTAACATGATGAACCAAAGCGATCAAACAGAGCCTATGAAAGAGTGGATATCGGAAAAAGAAGAAATCGAAAGATTTTTAAATTCGGAGGACTCATATGACAAAAACTACTTCCATTTTCAAAAGAAATTGTATTCGCAGCAAACCCTGAGGCAACGATTCGCCAAATGGAAAAGAGCCCTCGCCATGGCCTGCAAACACGGAAAGAAAAAAGGTGAAAGAGAGAAATAAAAGAAAGGAGTGGCCCCATGAACGTTTGGAAATGGACATCCGTTTTTCTTGCCCTTCTCTGCTGTGTTGCCCTGGCCGCATGCGGCGACGCGGCGCCGGGCTCTTCTTCGCAAAGCCCTGCGGCCCCGGCCGATCGCCCGCCGCGGTGCACTGTGTGCGGTACGGGAACCATGTTAACCATCACACGCCGGGAAACTATCACGTCCCGCCACCCCTGTATGCATGGACATGAGGGATATGATGGAATGGCCAAATATGATGATAATACATACTGCGGGTGCAACACCTGCCATTACGGCGCACGCACCGCATCCGTGTATGTAGGTGAGTCATTTATATACTGCGAGTACGCTGTTTCATAGCGCTTGGCGCAAGCCTGTGGCCAAGTTCACGGCAAAGCCCCCTTCGCCGTTCGGGCGAAGGGGGCTTTGTTGTATTTCGTTTTTGCCCCGGCAATTGAAGCGCGGCGCCACCGGCAGCCCGCGCGGCGGCCTGCGCCGCAAAGGCGCTTTCGCCCGCGGGCCGGGCGCTAGGGCTTTTTCAGCACAGGCAAGGCCAGCGTCAGCACGCACCAGGCAAGCTGATAGCCCAGCACAGCGCCCAGGCTCAGCGCGCCCAGGCCGGCCGCAAAGGCCAGCACAACGCCCAGAATGGCCGACAGAATGATGGCCGCCGCCTGCACCAGGCGGGCCATGTGCTCGCCCTGGGCCGCGCACAGCGCCGCACGCAGGCCGCCCAGGAACGATGCGCACGAGCCGGAATGGATCAGCACGCCCTCGCTTTCGGGGCGGTAGGCTGTCTCGGTCTCCAGCAGGTCGCACTCTGTCTGCGTCAGCACCTTCACCATGTTGCGGGGCACGCCGTAGGTGGCGGCCACCAGCTCGCTGGTAACGTTGAAATCGCTGGAGCGAATCAGCACACTGGTGCCGCTGCCCGTAAGCTGTTCCAGAATAGAGGCCGCCTTGCGGTTGGGCAGATAGCTTACCAGGAACATGCCGTACAGTTTGCCCGCCACGGCCAGGTAAATGGCCGCGCGTGCGCCGTTTTTGGTATAGCGGTTTTCGTAATCCATGCTGGGCAGCTCAATGTCATGGCGCGCCATCATGGCGCGGTTGCCCAGGATGATGCGGTTATGGTCCACCCAGGCGGTGAAGCCATAGCCCGCCTCCTGCTTCACGCCCTCCACGGGCAAAAGCAGTTTTTTGTCGTTTTGCAAAATGGCCATGAAGATGTCGCGCAGCGTTTCACAGTTCGATTCCAGCACGCTGGCGGCATACAGAATGGCAAGGTCTATGCGCTCTTTTTCAAACGTCTTGATGCCGTGCAGCTGCACGCTGCCCACGGGGAACAGGTCTTCTGCCGAAAGCAGCACCGTGTTCACATACTGCAGGGTGTTCACCGCGCTGGGGCCGGGAATGACGGCCTTGTGCCGCGCCGCATAGCTTTGCATCAGCCGCGCGGGCACCGCATACACCAGCGTGCACGCCAGCGGGGCCGCCAGGCATGCCGCGGCGGCCAGCGCGCCCATGGCGCCAAACACGCCCTGCCCTTTCACGCCCGCCACAATGGCGCACGCCACGGCGCCTGCGGCCATCACCCACGAAAGCTTCTGTGCCATGGCGTCGTTCAGGCGCACAGAAAAGCTTTGGGCCAGAAAATCTTTCACCAGGGCGGTGCGGCGGCTTACCAGCACCACCGGCTCTTCCTCGGCAAGGCCGCTGCACAGCCTGCGCACCATCTGCTCGCGCGGAAGCACAAAGGCCGCCGCCTGCTCGTCGCTGGCGCTAATCAGGTCAAAGTTGCGGCACACCACGTTCATCTGCATCCACTTGCCCACGGCGTTGGCGCACAAAAGCAGCGCGGCCACCGGCGCATACAGTGTGGACGCCGCGGCGTCAAACTGCGCGGGGGCAAACAGCCAGGCCACGTTCTGCGCCAGCGCGGCCAGCACGGCCACCGCGCAGAACGAATCGGTGCTTGGCTCGCCCCAAAGGCCCAGCACGCCGGTGATGATGGCAGAAAGGCTGATAAGCGCCGCGGCGGCCAGCAGCACCGCATTCACAAGCAGGAACACAAGCGGGTTTTCCTGCGGGGAAAGCATGGGCGGCACGGCCCCGGTGCGGCCCGCAATGCCAAGGTAGAAAAGCAGCACGGCCGAAAGGCCGCAGGCCACGGCGCGCAGCAGGCGCGTGCGGCGCATGTCGTCCAGGTTTTCCGCCACGGCGGGCGCATCGCTGAGCGAGACATATTCGTCCATCTCTTCGCGCGCCACCGAAACGCTGCGGCGCGGCGGCTGGGCGGCGTGCGGCGCGGGCACCGGCTCGCCCAGGGTGATGTCGATGGGCTGTTTCTGCGGCGCCGCGCCGGTGAGGTCGTCATACTGCACATGAATGTTGCCAAAGGCGCTGCGCACGCCGCCCTTCTTTTCGGGCACGGGCGCGCCAAAATCGAACTGAGCGCTCTTTTCCTCCGCCTGCGCGGCGCGGGCCGGGGCGGGCGCTTCCACAGGCTTTTCGCCCGCGGCGGCCGCGGCGCCGGGCGCCTGGGCCTTCTGCTGGTCGATGGCGTCGCGGATGGCGCCAAGGTTGCCAAGCTCTTGCGTGAAGCTTTCGCTGGCCTCTTCGCCCCACAGGGCGGCAAGCTCTGCCGTGTCGGCGGGCTCTTTTTTCCTCAGGCGGGAAAACAGGCCGCCGCCCTTCTTTTTGCGGCGCGCGCGCTGCACGTCCTCGCGGTTGGTGGCCACTGTGGTAGAGAAAAAGGCGCGGAACTGGTCGTCCACCTCGCCAAACAGCGCATTGGGGCGCGCCGGCGCGGGCGCAGGCGCGGCCGGGGCGGGCGCTTCCACGGGCTTTTCGCCCGCGGCGGCCGCGGCCTCGCTGGCCTTCTGGCGCATGTGGGCGGCCAGGGCGTCCTGCACGGCAAACTGTGCCGAGTTGTGAATGGTAAACGCGGCCTCGCGCTTGGCCTGCTCCATTTTGCGCACGCGCTGGGCCTGGGCAGCGCGCAGCTTTTTCTCGCGCTCGGCCTGTTCGCGGCGGCGCACCTCAAGGCGGGCCTGCTCCAGCATGCGCTGGCGCTCGGCCTCTTTTTTCTGGTCTTCTATCACCGCGTAAGATTTCGCGGTGGGCAGCTCCACCGTGGTGGGCTCTTTCTCCGGCTCTTTCTCCGGCTCGGGCGCAGCCTGCGGTTCAAGCGCAGCCTGCGGCTGTGCCTCGGGCGCAGGCTGCCCGGCATCGGGCTGCACCTGCCCGCCCTGCGGGGCGGCGGCCTGCGGCGCCGCGGGCGCGGCCTGCGCTGCGCTGCCCGGCGCAGGCGCCGCGCTTCCGCGCACATCCTCCTGCACAGGGCTTGGCAGAAGAATCGGCTCGGAATAGCGCGGGCGCTTGCGCTCGCCCAGCCCCATGCTTTTTAATATCGCGTCCAGCTGCGCTTCGCTTGCCTTCGGCGTTTTGCCGCCGTGCGAAGCGCGCTTTTTCTCCACCTGTGCAAGAATCTCATCCACCTGCACATCGCGGATTGGCGCTTTCTGCTGCTCGCTCAAAGCCAGCCCTCCATTCCTTTCCCAATTCGCGGCGCGTGCCGCGGGCCCTTAAGCCCGCTGGCGCATTATTTCATACAGCACAATGCCCGCCGCAACAGACACGTTAAAGCTGTCCACCCCTGTGCCGCGGGCGGCCATGGAAAGGCTCACCACGCCGTCGCACAGGCTTTTTACAAGGTGCGAGGGGCCTTTGCCCTCGCTGCCCAGCACAAGGGCCACAGGGCCCGTGAGGTTTTGCTGTTCCAGCGGCGTGCCGTCCATATCGGCGCAATATACAAACACGCCCTGCTCTTTCAGCTTGCGGATGCACTCGCCAAGGTTTGCCACGCGCGCCACCGGCAGCCGTGCCGCCGCGCCCGCCGAGGCCTTCATCACCGTGGGCGTCACGGCCACGCCGCCGCGCTTGGGAATAACCACGCCGTGCGCGCCGCACAGCAGCGCCGTGCGCACAATGGCGCCCAGGTTGTGGGGGTCTTCAATGCCGTCGCACAGCACCAGAAAGGGCGGCTGCCCGGCCGCGGCTGCGGCCGCAAGAAGGTCCGCCGGCTGGGCATAGCCAATGCTGGCTGCGCGCGCGGCCACGCCCTGGTGGTTCTGGGTGCCGCACAAAGCGTCCAGCTTCTGGGCGCGCACCCGCTTGGCCACCGCCCCGGCCTGCCTGGCCAGCGCCGTGTAATATGCCGCTTCGCGCGGGGCCATGGTGTCCTGCACATACAGGGTATCCACCCCGGCGCCGCTTTTTAAAAGCTCGGCCACGGCGTTTTTTCCATAGATGAACCCCGTGCCCTCCTGCTGTGCCGTTTGTGCCGCCATGTGCCCCGCCTTTCTGCGCCCTTTGTGTGCGGGCGCATAATACTCCACTTTATGTTCTCTGCTATTATATCACATCCTGCGTGCGGTTTCTATCTTTTTCCCCTGTTTTTTCACTTTGGGCGCTGGCAAAAGCTTCCCGCAAGGGGCCGCGGCCCCCTGCGCGCCGCGCGCCTGCCTCTCTCATGTTAAAACGAGGCAGGCGCCGCCGTTTCCACACAGCGGCCAACGGCGGGTTATACGCCTTGTAGATGCCATTTTATTCCATTTTAATGTTGAAAACCCGGTTGAAAGTGTGGAGAACCCGCCTGAAAAGCCACTTTTCGGCCCCATCGGGGCGGGTTTTACACAGGGTTTTCCACATGGTGTTGAAAAACTTTCCACAAAACTGCGCGTTGAATTTTGGCTGTCAAGGGCTTGTTTTGACGATTTTGCGGGCTGTTTTTTTGTGTTTTTCGTACATTTTTTCGCCCTGTGCTTGCGGGCGGGGGCGGCCCGCGCTATACTGATATTTAGAAGGCCGTCAAATTGTGGAGAGGGGGGCACGGCCATGCTGTTCGAGGCCACATTTAAAGCCCTGGCAGACCCAACGCGCCGGCGCATCCTGGAGCTGCTGCGCCACGGCGAGATGAGCGCGGGCGAGCTGTGCGCCCGGTTTGACGCCACGGGGGCCACCATTTCGCACCACCTCTCTGTGCTGAAGGCGGCGGGCCTTGTCAGCGATGAAAAACGCGGCAAGTATATCTATTATTCCCTGGACACCAGCGTGGTGGAAGATATCTTCACCTGGCTGGCCGGGCTGTGCGCCCCCGGCGGGGGCGCGGCCCAGGGCAATGCGCCGCAAAAGCCGCCTTCTGCCCCCGCGCGGGGGCAGGCCGCCGGGGCTGCCGGCGGCAGTGGCGGGCCCGGCGGCCCGGGGCCAAAGCAACCGGGCGGGAAAGTGGGCCGCACACGCCCCGAAGGGCAAGGTAAAAAATAGCCGAAAAACCGCATGGCGGCGCCATTTTCTGGCACCTGCAAACACCGTGCAGGGCAAACTGAGGGCAAACTAAGGGCAAGCTGAGGGCAACAATGGAACAAAGCAATAATAAAACAAAAATACGCGCACACGAATACGCGCACACGCGCGCGTAGATGCGCGCGGGGAAAGCGGCGCAGGCCAGCCTGCGCCGCAGGGGCCGGGCGCTGGGAAGCGCCCCGCCACGCCCGGCCGCGGGCTGGAGGCCGCGATATGGCTGCTGGCGTTTGCGCCGCTGGTGCTGTGCGCCGTTTTGTGGCGCAGCCTGCCGCAGCAACTGCCCATGCAGTTCTCGCTGGACGGCGAGGTGAACCGCCTGGGCAGCAAACCGGAATTTCTTTTGCTGTGCGCTGCGGGCCCGGCGCTGACGGCGCTGCTGGCGTTTGTGCCCCGCATAGACCCGCACCGCGAAAACTACCGCAAATTTGCAAGGGGCTACCGCGTGCTGCGGCTGGCCTTTGCGCTGTTCTATCTGCTGGCGGCGTGCAGCGTGCCGGTGGCGGCGCTGTTTCCCGGGGTGTTCCGCCAGGTGCCGGTTTCGCGGCTGATGCTGGCCGCACTGGGCCTTTTGTTCTGTGTGATAGGCAACTTTATACCCAAATTCCGGCACAATTATTTCTGCGGCATCAAAAGCCCCTGGGCCCTGGCGAACGAGGAGAACTGGCGGCGCACCCACCGCTTTGCAGGGCCGCTGTGGTTCTGGGGCGGGCTGGGCGTCGCCGTGCTGAGCTTTGTTCTGCCGCAGGCAGCCATGTTTGCCGCCAGCTTTGCGGTTTTTCTGGCGCTGGCGGTGGTGCCGTTTGTGTATTCGTACATTTTGTACAAAAAAGCGCACGCAAACACGCGCGGTTCTTAGTTGCTTTTGGGCCGCCTGTGCGATATACTAGGGTTAGTTAATTTTGTGACAAAGGCGCTGTGCCCGGCTGGGCCGCGCCCGCCCTCACCACAGAAAATGGAGGATGCATACTATGCTGGTAAACGCAACGGAAATGCTGAAAAAGGCCCGCGACGGCCACTATGCCGTGGGGCACTTCAACATCAACAACCTGGAATGGACAAAGGCCATTCTGCAGACGGCCGAAGAGATGAAGAGCCCGGTGATTCTTGGCGTGAGCGAGGGCGCGGGCAAATACATGACGGGCTTCAAGACGGTGACGGCCATGGTGAGCGCCATGGTGGACGGCCTTGGCATCACCGTGCCGGTGGCCCTGCACCTGGACCACGGCACCTACGAGGGCGCAAAGGCGTGCCTGGCGGCGGGCTTCTCCTCCATCATGTTCGACGGCAGCCACTATGCCATTGAAGAGAACGTGGAAAAGACGAAAGAGCTGGTGGCCCTTGCACATGCGCAGGGTGCCTCCATTGAGGCCGAGGTGGGCGCCATTGGCGGCGAAGAGGACGGCGTGATTGGCGCCGGCGAAGTGGCCGACCCCGCCGAGTGCGCGCAGATTGCGGGCCTTGGGGTAGACTTTTTGGCCGCGGGCATTGGCAACATCCACGGCGTGTACCCCGCCAACTGGAAAGGGCTGGATTTTGACGCCCTGCAGCGCATTCACGAGGCCACCAACCACATCCCCCTGGTGCTGCACGGCGGCACGGGCATCCCGGCCGACATGATCAAAAAGGCCATCAGCCTGGGCGTTTCCAAAATCAACGTGAACACCGAGTGCCAGCTGGCCTTTGCCGCCGCCACGCGCAAATATGTGGAAGAGGGCAAAGATAAGCAGGGCAAGGGCTTTGACCCGCGCAAGCTGCTGGCCCCCGGCGTAGAGGCCATTAAGGCCACCGTGCGGGAAAAAATGGAGCTGTTCGGCTCTGTGGGCAAGGCGTAACGCGCCGCGCATCCATGCAAAAAAAGCCCCCGTTTTCGCTGTGAAAACGGGGGCTTTGCTGTTGGCTTCTGCGCCGGGGCGCCGTGCGTTACTGTGCGCCCAAAGCGGCCATGGTGATGTAGTTGTACGGCGCGTTGAAATGCGGCAAAAAGAAAATATCCAGCAGCTTGAGCTGGTCGATGGTATAGCCCTGCTCGATGGCAAGCGAGAACATGTGCAGCCCCATCGAGACGTCCTGGCTGCTGGCCAGCTCGGCGCCCAGAATGCGGCGTGTGGCCTTGTCGTACACCACGCGCAGCCAGGTTTTGTAGTTGCCGCTTTCGATGAAGGCGGCCTTCTGCCAGTCCTCCCTGTCGGTGGCCGCTGCGTCATAGCCCAGCGCGCGCGCCTTTTTCAGCGAAAGGCCGGTGCTGAACATGTTCCAGCCCCAGATGGAGATGCCGTTCGAGCCCTGCACGCCGTTGCCCTCCAGCCGCGTGCCGCAGGCGTTGTGCGCGGCCACAATGCCCGTGCGCACGGCGTTGGTGGCAAGGGCGATATAGTCTGTGCCGCGGGTGGCGTTGTTGTACACCGTGGCGCAGTCGCCCACAGCAAACACGGCCGCGTCGCTGGTGCGCTGGCAGCGGTCCACCAGGTACGGGCCATGGCGCCACAGGTCCAAATGGCCTTCGCCCAGCTTGGTGTTGGCGCGAAACCCAATGGCAAACACCACCATGTCGGCCTCTATGGCGCCCTGGTCTGTCACCACGCGCTGCACGCGGCCCTCGCCCTCAATGCGCTGCACCGTCTGGCCAAAGGCCAGCTGCACGCCGCCCTGGCGCAGGGTGTCCGCCATGCGGGCGCAGAAATCGTCGTCATAATAGCCCGAAAGGCAGGTGGGCGCACAGTCAATCAGCGTGGTGTCGCGGCCGTTGCGCACAAAGGCCTCGGCCAGCTCTACCCCAATGTAGCCCGCGCCCACCACGGCCACGCGGCGGATTTCGCTGTGGGCCAGCTTTTCCACCACAGCCTGTGCATGGCGGTATTCTTTCACAAACTGCACGTTCTCCAGCTCCATGCCCGGCACGGGCGGGCAGATGGGCACCGAGCCCGTGGAGAGGATAAGCTTGTCATAGCCCTGGGTGATGGTGCTGCCGTCCTTCGTGCGGGCCGTCACGCGCTTTGCGGCAAAGTCGATGTCGGTTACTTCCGTCTCCATGTGCACAGTGGCGCCCTTTTGCTCAAAGGCCTCTTTCGAGGCATAGAACAGCCCGTCGGGGCCGCTGATTTGCCCGCCAATCCACAGCGCCATGCCGCAGCCCAGAAAGCTGATGACGCTGCCGCGGTCAAACACCACCACGCGCTTGTCTTTGTAATGGTCCAGTATGGTGTTGATGGCGGCCGTGCCCGCATGGTTCGCGCCCACCACTACAATGGTCTCGCTCATGATAAAACCTCCTAAAAAATATGAGTTATCATTACTTTCAGTGTACCGTAGGTTTCGCCGCGCGTCAAGTAGAATTTCCGCCCGCCACCGCGCCTGTTTTTTCTCATTGCGCTGTGTTGCGCTGCCAAGGCAGGGCCCTTTTGCAGGCGCGGGCCGCGCAGCACGGCCCGGCGGGGCCGCAGCGCGCCGTCTTCCCTGCCCCGGCGCAAGGGGAACGCTGCATGTGACGGGCAAATGTGGTACAATAGGCACAGGGCGCACAGCGGCGGGCAAAGCCCCGCCCGGCTGCGGCGCACAAAAACGCACGGAACGGAGTGCTTTTATGAACGTGTTTGACATCATTGGGCCGGTGATGATAGGCCCTTCCTCCAGCCACACGGCAGGCGCCGCGCGGCTGGGGCGCATTGCCCGCGCGCTGTTGGGCCAGCGGCCTGTGCGGGCCGACATCCTTCTGCACGGCAGCTTTGCCAAAACCTACCGCGGCCACGGCACAGACAAGGCCATTGTGGCGGGCGTGCTGGGCATGGCGCCGGACGACGCGCGCATTCGCGAAAGCCTTGCCCTGGCGCAGATGACGGGCCTTGCCGTCTCGATTGCGCCCGGTGAAATAGACGGCGCGCACCCCAACACGGCGCGCATTGCGCTTTGGGGCGAAGAAGGCGGCCGCATCTGCATGCAGGGGGCCAGCGTGGGCGGCGGCAACATTCTGGTGACGCAGGTGAACGGCCTGCCCGTAGAGCTGGACGGCGCGCACGCGGCGCTGGTGGTGGTGCACCTGGACGCGCCCGGCACCATTGCCGCCGTGACGGAAGAGATGAGCCGCGCGGGCGCCAATATCTGCAATTTCCGCCTGGCGCGCGCCGCAAAGGGCGGCACCGCCGTTATGACCATTGAGGTGGACGGCGCGCTGGAGGCCGCCGTGGCCGAACGCGTGCAGGCGCTGGCCAATGTGCAGGCCGTGACGCTGCTGGCCCCTGTGTAAGCGAAAGGAGATGCCCGTTTTGACTGAACTTCACTTCGATTCCCTGGCCGCGCTGGCCGCCGAGGCCGAGGCGCAGAAGGTGCCCATTTCCGCTGTGGTGCTTGCGGCGCAGGCGCGCAGCACAGAGCGCAGCCAGCAGGCCCTGTATGAACAGATGCGCCAGAACCTGGCGGTGATGCGCGAAAGCGTGCGCCAGGGCCTTGCGCCCGGCGTGAAAAGCGCCAGCGGCCTTTCGGGCGGGGACGCCCACCGCATGGCCGCCGCCTTTGCGGGCGGCGGGGCCGGGCTGTGCGGGCCCGCGCTGTGCGGCGCGCTGGCAAAGGCCGTGGCCGTGGCGGAATGGAACGCCGCCATGGGCCGCATTGTGGCCGCGCCCACGGCGGGCTCGTGCGGCATTTTGCCCGCGGCCGTGCTGGGCGCCGGGGAGGCGCTGGGCCTTGCGGAAGAGCCGTGTGTGATGGCGCTGTTCTGCGCCGCGGGCGTGGGGCTGGTGATTGCCCACAACGCCTGCCTGGCGGGCGCCCAGGGCGGCTGCCAGGCCGAGTGCGGCTCGGCCGCGGCCATGGCCAGCGCCGCCCTGGTAGAGCTGTGCGGCGGCACGCCCGCCATGGCGCTTTCGGCCGTGGCGCTGACGCTGAAAAGCATGCTGGGCCTTGTGTGCGACCCGGTGGCCGGCCTTGTGGAGATTCCCTGCATCAAGCGCAACGCCACCGCCACGGCCATTGCGTTTGCCTGCGCCGAAATGGCCCTGGCCGGGGTGCAAAGCGCCATTCCGGCCGACGAGGTGATTGTGGCCATGAAGCGCGTGGGCGACAGCATGCCCGCCGCCCTGAAAGAGACGGCCGAGGGCGGCCTTGCGGCCACCCCCACGGCGCAGGCCCTGTTCGAGCAGGTGTTTGGCCGCGCGGCGCAAAGCGCGGGCCCGGGCGGCTGCGCGGCGTGCCGCGCATGCCGGTAAGGGCCCGCACAGGGCAGCGCCATATCAGCAAAAAGCGGCCCCGCGCACCCAGTGTGCGCGGGGCCGCTTTTTGTGCAGCGCAGGGCAACAGCCCCGGCCCCTGAACGCTGTGCAGGGGCCGGGGCCGTTACCGCCAATTTTTTATCTGTGCCTGCAAGCCCTTTGGCAAAACACCGGCATGCCTTATCCCGCAAAGTGCGCAGCTTACGTTTTCAGGTACTTTGCAAGCCTGAAAATATACAGCACTGTATTTGACACAAGAACTGTGCTTATCAGCACCCATGCAATTTTTTTCGCCGCCTTTTTCATAACGGGCAAATGTATGCACAGAAATACCGCTGTCATTAGAGGGACTGCCAAAGGCTGATAATGAAAATATTGCTGCAAATTGCCATGTAGCAAGGCAAGAACCGCGCGTGTAGAGCCGCATGCCGGGCAAAAAAAGCTTGTCAGAGCGGCAACCGGGCAGGGAAACCCCATCCGGCAATAGGCTGCCCATATTCCGAAAAGGCCAATCAGCCTCCACACATGCCTTCGCAACAGCCTACGGTTCAAATCAGGCTCATAACCTTATTGAAATTCAGGTCTTTTGTCCTTTTGGAAACCGTGAACCAATCTACGATAGTGAGGATACCGCAGCAGCCCGCTGTCAAAAGTTTCAAAATTCCCATGCCGGTGTCACCCAGCATAAACCGGTCAATTCCCAATGTTCCCAGAAATATAGATACCAGCAGCAAGGTAGTGGGTTCCTTCATCTCGATTGTTGAGATGAGCGAAAATTTTTCCTCATCCATGGTACGCAGTCTGTCTTTCAGATAAACTATTTTCTCTTCGGGAAAATACTTTTGGTTTGTCATGATATACATGTCGATTTTCTGCTGATCCAGCATTGCAAATTCCTCCTCTTTGTTTTGGGCGCAGGTTTTCCTCCGCAAGTATTTAAATTATATAGGCAAAAAATAGCCTATATAGTTTATTAAATATTAGCATAACAGCCTATATAATTCAAGTAATAATTTAATTATATAAGCAGGAAAATGTATGGATTATTACGCAATCGGTCAAAGAATACGCAGGGTAAGGCGGGCGCGCAAGCTCTCGCAGGAAGAGCTTGCTGGTTTGGTAGGTATCTCTGTAACCCATATGAGCCATATAGAGACGGGCAATACAAAGCTGAGCCTTGCTGTATTTGCCGATTTGGCTGCCGCATTGGAAGTGCGTGCAGACGAATTGCTTTACGATAACGCCCCTGCCGAAAGGCAAGCGTCCTTTGACTCCATCTTAAAAATGCTGGGTTCCTGTACCACACAGCAGGTTCGTGTAATGGAAGACGTCTTAAAGGCCACGAAGGCCTCGCTTGACCAACACTTTCCCGGATAGAAACTTGTTTTTGCAACAAAAGGCAGGCTGCACACAGAAATACAACTGTGTGCAGCCTGCCTTTATTTGAGCCGTTTGCCGGCACAGGGAGTGCGCGGGGCCTCTTTTCCAAACCATTCTGCCGCCAGGGGCCTAAAAATCCTGTTTTGTCCGGAATGTCCGGTATGTCCGGCCCGGCCTGTGCTAAAATGGACGCAGTGAACAGCCCGGCCGAGGGAAAGGCGGCGCGGGCAACCCGCACGGCAGCCAGGGCAGGGCCCGCTTTGGCTGCGCGGCGGCAGGCTTTGTGCCGTTTGTGTGCCCGATGTTGTTCCGGGACGGTTTGCCCTTTCCCCGCACGCCCGGCGCGAGCAGACCGGGCCGGCCGCCCAAACGTGGCCCCACAAAAAATGGCGCCCCTGCCGCGGCCCGGCAGAAAGGCGCCCTTTGCGGCGCGCGCCGGCAAAGCGCCGGGCGCCTATTGCGCCGCGTTTTCCAAGGGGGGGAACTGCACGGTGATGGCCGTGCCCACACCCACCTGGCTTTCCAGCGAAAGCTGCGCGCCAATGCCCGCAGCGATGTGTTTGACAATGGCAAGGCCCAGGCCCGTGCCCCCCGTCTCTTTCGAGCGGCTTTTATCCACGCGGTAAAAGCGCTCGAACACGCGCTCGCGGTGCTGCTCGGCAATGCCGATGCCGGTGTCGCGCACGCAAAGGCGCGCGCCGGCGGGCGTGCCCTGCACCGTGACGGTGACGCTGCCGTTTTCTTTGTTGTAGCGGATGGCGTTATCGCACAGGTTGTAGATGAGCTCTTCCACATCCCGCCGCGCCGCGCGCACGCAGGCGGGCGAGCCCTCTACCGTAACGGTGACGCCGCGCTTTGCGGCGGAAAAATCCAGCAGGTCGGCGCACTCTTTTGCGGCGGCCAGCAGCTCCACCGTTTCGCCCGCGCGGCCCACGCCCTGGGCGTCCAGCTCGGACAGGCGGATGACGTCGTTGATCAGCGTAAGCAGGCGGTCTGCGCTTTTGTGAATCTCTTCCGAAAAGCGCTTGGCGTCCTCCCCTTTGGCCATGCCGCTGGAGATGAGCTCGGAATAGCCGGAGATGGCAGCCAGCGGCGTCTTCAATTCGTGCGAGACATTGGCCGTGAACTCCTGGCGCATGTCGGCGTTCTTCACAATGGCCTCGTGCTGGCTGCGGATGGTGTCCATCAAAGGCACCAGCTCGGGGTAGGAGGCGGCCGTCTGCTGCCCGCCGGCGCCGTCCATGTCGTGGGCAAGGCGCTCAATGGGCGCCACAAAGCTGCGCGAAAGCCGGCTGGAAAGCACCATGCCCAGCGCAATCAGCACCGCGCTTGCAAGCAGCGCCGCGGGCAGCGCCTTGGCAAACACCAGCAGAATGCCGTGTGCGTCCTTTGCGGCGCGCAGCACATTGCCGTCTTCGGTGCGCACAGCGTAGTAGAAAGTGTTCTGCCCCAGGGTGGACGAGCGGCGCACGGCGCTGCCCTCACCCTCCTGCATGGCCTGCTGCACCTCGGGGCGGTGCAGGTGGCTTTCCATCTGGGCCGCCTCGGCGTCGGTGTCATACAGCACGCTGCCGTCCGGGCCAATCAGCGTCACGCGAAGGCCGTCCTGCCCCAGCACGTCCTCTTCGCGGGGCAGCACCGTGCCCTCGGATGCCAGCAGGTGCGCGCAGGCGGCCAAATCTTCCATCACCTGTGTGCGGAACATCTCATAGCAGATGCCCGCGGTGAGCGCCAGCGTCATGCACACGGCCAGCACAATCACCAGAAAGAAGCGGCGGTTCAGCTTTCGCTTCATGGCGTCTGCTCCTTTTCAAAGCTGTAGCCCACGCTGCGCACAGTGCGGATGTGCGCGCCCGCGCTGCCCAGCTTTTGGCGCAGCGTTTTGATGTGCATATCCAGCGTGCGGCTTTCGCCCTCGTAATCTGTGCCCCACACGCGCTCCAGAATGGCCTCGCGCCGCAGCACAAGGCCCGCGTTGGCCAGCATGTATTTCAACAGCTCATATTCCTTGTAGGTCAGCTCGCACGGCTCGCCGCCCACCGTCACGCGGCGGGCCGTCTCATCCATCACCACTTCGCCGCAGCTCAAAAGCTTTTCCTCGCCGCCCGCACGGCGCAAAAGCGCCTTCACGCGGCTAATCAGTTCCATGACGCCGAAGGGTTTTGTCATGTAGTCGTCCGCGCCGCCGTCAAGGCCCTTCACCTTGTCCAGCTCGGACGTTTTGGCCGTCACCATCAGCACGGGCAGGTGCTTGGTGGCCGCGCCCGCGCGCAGCTTTTTCACAATGGTAAGGCCGTCCTCGTCGGGCAGCATCACGTCCAGCAGGCACAGCGCGGGCGCCTTTTCCAGCAGGGCGGCGTAAAAATCTTTGGCGCAGGTGAACACCCGGGTTGAGTAGCCCGCGCTCTCCAGCGAGAACTGCTCAATTTCCCGAATGTTGGCGTCATCTTCCACAATATAAATCAGCGGCATGGCAATGGCCTCCTTCTGTGTGTGCCGTCAGGCCCGGGGCAGTGCATACTCCTGTGCAAAGCGCCGGCTTGTATTCTGGAAAAACTCCGGCGCCTGGGCCGCCAGCGTTTTGGCATAGGCGTGCGGCGCGGCCGTCTTTTCCTGCTGTGTCTGCAGCAGCGTCATGGCAATGTTGGAGCAATGGTCTGCCACGCGCTCGCAATCTGTCACCACATCGGTGAGAATAAAGCCCATTTCAATGGTGCATACGCCGGTGCGCAGGCGCTGCACATGGCGCGCCTTCAGCTCTTCGCGCAGGCCGTCTATCACCGTCTCCAGCGGCTCTACGGCGCGGGCCGGTTCTTCCTCCCTCGTGCGGAAGGCCGTGACGGCCAGGTTCAAAATGCGCGCCACGGCGCTGGTGTACACATCCAGCTCGGCCCTGCCCTGCGGCGAGAAGGAAAGGCCCTTTTCGTGCAGCTCTTTGGCCGAATCCGTCACGTTTACGGCGTGGTCGCAAATGCGCTCAAAATCGCCCAGGCAATGCAGGTACAGCGACACCTCGCGGCTTTGTTCGGCCGAGAGCTCGCAGCCGCTCAGCTTCACAAGGTAGGTGCCCAGGGCGTCTTCATAGCCGTCCACCTGTGCCTCCAGCCCGGCCACCTGCGCGGCCCTTTCTTCATCATACTGGCTCAAAAGCCCAATTGCAAGGCCCAGCGCCTCTTCGGCGCAGGCCGCCATATCGCGTGCGGCCACACCGCACTGTTCCAGCGCAATGCCGGGGCTTTGCAGAAAGCGCTCGTCCAGGCGCATGGCCGGGCTCGCGCCCTCTGGCGCGGCATCCGTTTCGGCCTTCTGGGGCGGCACGGTAAGGCAGGCCAGCTTTTCCAGCACCTGCGAGAAGGGCAGCAGCACCAGCGTGGCAAACACATTGAACACGCTGTGCACCACCGCAATGCCTGCGGCACTTACCGCCTGGCCCAGGAAGGAGAAGCCAACCAGGGCGTCCAGGCCATAGAACACCGCCATGAAAATGGCCGTGCCAATGATGTTGAAATAAAGGTGCACCAGCGCCGCGCGCTTGGCATTGCGCTGCGCGCCCACGCTGGACAGCAGCGCCGTAACACAGGTGCCAATGTTCTGGCCCATGATGATGGGCACAGCGGCGCCCCAGCTGACGGCGCCCGTGGCCGCCAGCGCCTGCAAAATGCCCACGCTGGCCGAGGACGACTGAATGATGGCCGTGAGCACGGCGCCGGCCGCAAGGCCCAGCAGCGGGTTTTGGAACATGGTGAACAGCCGCATAAAGGCGGGGTCGCTGGCAAGCGGCTCTACGGCAGAACTCATGGTTTCCATGCCGAACATCAGCACGGCAAAGCCCAGCAGCACCTGCGCCCAATCGCGCTGTTTTTCTTTTTTCGAAAACAGGACGATGACCACGCCCACCGCCGCCAGCACCGGGGTGAAGGTGCTGGGCTTTAAAAGCTGCACCAGCAGGCTGTCACCCTCCAGGCTGGCAAGGCTGAGAATCCACGACGTGGCCGTGGTGCCGATGTTGGCGCCCATGATGACGCCCACGGCCTGCGACAGCCGCATGATGCCGGAGTTTACAAACCCCACCACCATCACCGTGGTGGCCGAGGAAGACTGGATGACGGCCGTCACCAGCGCGCCCAGCAGCACGCCCTTCCATTTGCTGGAGGTAAGCTTTTCCAAAATTTGTTCCAGCCGCCCGCCGCTGGCTTTGCTCAGCGCCGAACTCATGGTTTCCATTCCATATAAAAACAGCGCAAGGCCGCCCACCAGCGTAAGCACACCAAAAATATCCATTCGTTGTTCCTTTCGCGGCTGCGCCGCTTTTGCTTTGCACACCGGCCAGCGCCCAAACGGCAACCGGCGGGCGGCGCCGCCGCACACGCTTTAGCATGGCCGCACAGCACACCTGTTTTAACACATTGATACTAGTATCCGCATGTAAAATTGGCAGTATTCTTTTTGTAAAGAAAATGTAAAATGCGTAAAATAAGTGCCCGCGGGCAGCCAGCCGGCATGGTGTACCGGCCCCTCCCGCGGGCATTTTGTAAAATATTCATGTAAAGGCCGCGCACGGCGCTTGGGGAAAAAGTAAAATTGCGGCGGTGTCACCGGGCGGCCCCGGCGGCTGCAAAGCGCACGGCCAGCACGGTGATGTCATCCGGCTTGCGCAGCTTTTCCTTCACGGCATCCACTGCCGCCTGCGCCATTTCGCCGGGCGGCTTTTCGCCGTTTGCGGCCAGCACGCTGGCCAGAAAGCGCTTGCCTGCGGCCAGCGCGCCGTCCGAGCAAAGCACCATGGTGTCGCCCGGGCTCACATACAGCCGGGCAGATTTCCCCAGCACCTCGCCCAGAATGCCAATGGGCACGCTTTGTGTTTCATAAACCTCTGCCCTGCCCTCGCGCACCAGAAAGCTGGGGGCCGCCCCCGCCTTGTACAGCCGCGCCTCGCCGCTGTACAGGTCTGCCGTAAAGGCGTCCAGCGTGGCGCTTGCCTCGCCGCCGGCCCGCAGGGCCAGCGCCGTGTTCACCATGCGCGCCGTCTCGCTGCCGGAGAAGCCTGCGGCCAAAAGGCGCGCCGCCAGGGTGGCGGCCAGGGTGCCGTCCACCGCTGCCGCCTTGCCTGTGCCCATGCCGTCACACAGCACGGCCAGCGCACCGCCCAAGGCCGTGCTGCCCGTTTTGACGGCGTCGGCGCACACGCCCTCGCTGGCCGCGGCGCTGGCCGTGCCAAAGCTGGCGGCAAGGCGCGGCCGCTCGGCCCAGTTCACATTGGCAAGGCCCTGTTCATAGCGCACCACAGGGGGCGCAAACTGCCTGCGGCAGGCGGCCTCTATTTGCGGGGCCAGGGCGGCAAGGTCTGCCTCGCCCAGCCCGGCCGCCGGCAGCAGCACGCTGGCCTGCGTGCGGCCAGCGCCGTCGCGGAATACGCTCACGTCCAGCGGGGGCATGCCCGCGGCGGCCAGCGCCGCGGCCAGGCGGCGGGTTTTCGGCTTATCCGGCAAAGTGTCCTGCATGGCCTGGGCGGCAATGCGCGCCAGCGCGCCGGCTATCACCTGGTATTCGTCCGTCAGGGCGCGGCGCGCGGCAGCCCGCTGGGCCTTAACGCCCGTGCGGCCCGTGCGCAGGGCATACACGGCGTTGGCGCTTCCCGCAAGGCGCACAGGTGTTTTGCAGCGCGCCAGCAGCGGGTGGGCTATGTCGTCTGCCGTAACAACGGCGCCGCCGGCCAGCGCCTGCTCCAGCTTTGAAAAGGCGTCGTAGGTGTCATCGGCAAACTCTACCCAGCAGCGGCAGGCGTTTTCACACCCGGCACAGCAGCGCTCGCCCAGCTCGGCAATAAAATCCTGCTCTTTTTCCTGGCCGGTGCGCTCGCACACGGCCTGCAGGGTGCGCCCCACCTCGCCCAGTGCGTCGGCCAGCTCTGTCATGCGGTTGCGCGCCACCGTGCCTGCGGCCCGGCGCTCGGCCGCGCCCGGCGCCGTTTGCGCATGGCCCGGCAGGGGCGCTGTGAAAGAGCTGGGCGCCCCCGCAAGCAGGCGCGGGGCGGGCGCCAGCACCCAGGTGGAGGGCACCAGCGTGTAAAGGGCGCCCGCAAGGCAAAGCTCGGCCATCAGGGAAAAGCCGTCCTGCGGAAGCGCGGCGCACACAGCGCCCAGAAAGCCGGCGCCGCAGAAGGCCAGCGCGCTGGCGCCGCGCGCCTCGCGCCGCAGCAGCCCTGCGGCCAGTGCGCCTGCGGCAAGGCCCACCGCGGCCGGTGCATTGGCCCCGTTGGCCGCGCACAGGGCCACCGCACTGGCTGCGGCATACAGCGCCGCCCCCTGCGCCCCGTGGCGTTTGGCCTGGGCCAGGCACACAAAGCCGGCCGCCACATGCGCCGGTGAAAGGCCTAATGCCGAATAGGGCGCCCCGCACACAAGCGCCGCCATATACAGAATGCACAGGGCCGCACGCTGCGCCTGTGCATAGCCCTGCGCTGTGCGCACCCGGCGCGCACAGGCCCCCAGGGCCGCGCCAAGCCCCACAATCAGCATGCCCTGGGCCGCGGCCAGGGCAATGGCCGCAAGCCCTTCGCCGCCCGCCAGCGCCGCCGCCATGCGCACGGCGCAAAAGGCCACGGCCCCCACGGCCGAGGCGACAATTTGGCCCGCGTTGTCCTCTGCGCGGGCAAACACGCGCCACAGGCACAGCACGGCGGCCGCCACAAGGTACGGGGCGGCCGCATCAATGGGCAGGCCCAGCGCATAGCCCAGCGCCGCCCCCGCGGCCGCGGGCAGGCAGTGCAGGCCCGGGGCGGCCACCACGGCGCACAGGCCCAGCGGGTGCATGCCGCCAAACATGCGGCCGCCCGCCCCAAAGAACCCGGCCGCCAGCGCCGCCGCGCCGCCCGCCAGCGGCCACAGGCGCGCGGGGCTCAGCGCGCCCTGCAGCAGCTTTGCCGCGGCCGCCTCGCGAAGTTTCACGCTCATGAATCGTCCCCCTGCTTTCCCTGTTTTCGGTATATCCGGCGCGCGCGGCGCATAGGATATCTGCCCTTTTATGATAGGGCCCGCAGGCCGGCATATTTTGTCTGTTTGCGGCGCCGGGCAAAAGATTTTACGCCCGCGCGCAGGCGGGCGGGGCGGCGCGCGACGTTGCGTGCGAGGGGCGTTTGTGCTATCATGGGTACGTTATTATGAAAACCATCCGCCACGGCGGGCGCGCGGCACAGGGCCGCGCGCCATGCGCCGCAGGCGGAAGAAGGCAGAACGGAGGAAATGAAATGAGCGAAGCAGGCGCGCAAAGCACCGCCGCGCCGCGCAAAAAGCGCGTGTTCAGCGGCATTCAGCCCACGGGCGTGTTCACCCTGGGCAATTATGTGGGGGCGGTGCGCAACTGGCCCAAGCTGCAGGACGAATATGAATGCATCTATTCCGTGGTGGACGAACACGCCATCACCGTGCGGCAAAACCCCGCGGCCCTGCGCCGCCAGACGCGCGAGACGGCGGCCCTTCTGCTGGCCAGCGGCATCAACCCCGAAAAAAGCGTGGTGTTTGTGCAAAGCCATGTGCCCGCGCACGCACAGCTCTCTTGGGTGCTGAGCTGTTTTTGCCCCTTTGGAGACCTGACGCGCATGCATCAGTTCAAAGAGAAAAGCGCCAAGCACCCCGAGGATATCAACGGCGGCCTGCTTACCTATCCCATTCTGATGGCGGCGGATATCCTTTTGTATCAGACGGACCTTGTGCCCATTGGCATTGACCAGAAACAGCATCTGGAGCTGGCGCGCAACATTGCCCAGCGCTTCAACGGCGTATATTCGCCCACCTTTACCATGCCGGACGGCTATATTCCGCAGGTGGGCGCCAAGGTGATGAGCCTGCAGGAGCCAGAGAAGAAGATGAGCAAATCGGACGCAAACGAAAACGCCGTGGTGCGCATGCTGGATGCGCCCGACGCCATTCTGCGCAAGTTCAAGCGCGCCGTCACCGATTCCGACGGCTGTGTGCGCGCCGGGGCAGACAAGCCCGGCGTCACCAACCTGATGAGCATTTACGGCGTGATGACGGGCAAGAGCTTTGCCGAAATTGAGCGCGAGTTTGACGGGCGCGGCTATGGCGAGTTCAAACAGGCCGTGGCCGAGGCGGTGATTGCCACTTTGCGGCCCATCCAGGAGGAATATGCCCGCCTGCTGGCAGACAAGGGCTACCTGGACGGCGTGCTGGCCGAGGGCGCCGCGCGCGCAGACGCCATTGCACGGCGCACCCTGGCCAAGGTGTATAAAAAAATTGGCTTTCTGCAGCTGTAAGCGGCCGGGCGGCTCTTCCTGCATTCGGGCCCGCCGCGCAAAAGCGGGAAAAGTGTCAGTTCTGTGAATTTTTTGTTTCCTTTATTTACCAAGGATTGACAAAAAATGTAAAACCCACTATAATAAGCGCGAGAACACAAAATCTGTGAAAAAACCACTCGCTTCTCGCTAGATTTTGTATCCACCTGACACACAGAAAAGGAGAGCACTATGAAATCTACTGGTATCGTACGCCCTGTGGACAGCCTGGGCCGCGTGGTGCTGCCCATTGAGCTGCGCCGCATCCTGGACATCGACAAGGACACCTCTTTGGAGGTATACGTAGACGAAGACCGGATCATTCTGAAGAAATATCAGCCCGCATGCATCTTCTGCGGCAGCGCAGACGACGTGGCCTCTTACGCCGGCCGCAACATCTGCAAGGCCTGCCGCGAGGCCATCAGCGCGCTAAAATAAGCCGCCGCACAACAGACAAAAGCCCCCATGGCGGGCCGAACGGCCGCCATGGGGGCTTGGTTGTTGCCTGCGGGGGCCGCACACAGGGCAGGCGCCCCGGCGGCCGGCCCCGGCCAACGGGCCCGGGGCTGCGCAGCAATTTATTTTTTCTTTTCGTCTTTTTCGCGCCCGTCAATGCGCGCCTCGCTGGTGCGGATGAGGTTGAACAGGCTGGTGGCGTACAGCGGGTAATCGGCCGAGAGGCTTTCGGTCGTCATGGCAAAGGCGCTGGTGTCTTTCAGCGGCGCGCCCAGGCCCACGTCCTCGCCCGCCAGAATGGCCTTTACATTGGCCTCGGCCACATGCATGGCGGCGTCGGAATAGCCGGAATAGACGTTCTTTTTTACGCTGAACAGGCTGGCGGCGTTTTTGGGCCCCGCATTGTACAGAAGGCGGAACATTTTGTACACGGCCAGCATCAGAAAAGCCGATATCTCGCTCACCAGGCCCTTGTCCGGGCAGGTGTTGAGCTTGTCGAACAGAATGTTCAGGCTGTTGGAGATAAGCTTTTTATTCAGCGTGGGCAGCACGCTGCCATGGTAAATGCTGTCCTTCGCCGTCTCGGGGCTCGGGATTTCGTCCACACGCAGGGTGAGGCCGCTGCGGTCTGCCGAGCGGCCCAGCAGGTAATCGCAGGAGACATTGTAATAATCTGCCACGCGCACCACAAAATCAAGCCCGCATTCGCGTATTCCCTTTTCATAGTGCGACAAAAGCGCCTGCGAGACGCCAAGGTCCTCCGCGGCCTTGCGCTGCGTCACACCCTTTTCCTTGCGAAGCAAGGTGATGATTCTGCTGAAATCGGACGACATGAACCCGCTACCCCTTCAAGGGCATACTGCCCCCTGTAATGTTTACGTATGGTAAATTATAAATCAGCGAAAACCGTTTGTAAATATGAAAAACACCGAAAAAACGCCGCAGAAATGTGCATTTCGACACGGGCGGCTAGGTGCTGTGTTCCCCCTTGCGCGCGGCATCTAAATGTTGTAGCATAAGGGAAGAAAAATTTTTTGCTTTTTGTGCCAAAATGCCGCAAAACACGCTGCAAAGCCCGAAAAGCCGCACCGAAAGGAACCGAGAACGCATGAAAAATTACCGCCTGTACCTTGTACGCCACGGCATCACGGCCGGCAACCTGCAGCGCCGCTATGTGGGCGGCGGCACCGACGAGCCTTTGTGCGAGCAGGGCCTTGCCCAGCTGCGGGCGCTGGCCGCACAATACCGCTACCCCTGGGCAAACACCGTGTTTGCAAGCCCCATGAAGCGCGCTTTGGGCACGGCAGAGGTGCTTTTCCCCGGCGCTGAAAACAAAATTATTCTGGAAGATTTGCGCGAAAGCCATTTTGGGGAATTTGAAAACCGCAGCTTTGACGAGCTGCGGGAGGACGCGCACTTCAAGCTTTGGCTGGACCCTGCCGCCCACTATGTGCCCGAGGGCGGCGAGGCGCCCGCCCAGTTCCATGCGCGCTGCGCCGGGGTGCTGCGCCAGATTCTGGAATATATGATGAAGGCCGGTGTGGAAGAGGCCGCCTGTGTGACGCACGGCGGCGTCATCATGAGCATGCTGGCCCAGCGCGGCATTCCCAAATACCCGCCCGAGCACTGGATGGCAGATGCCGGCTGCGGCTACCTGGTGCAGGCGTCGCCCGAGCTGCTGATGCGCGACGGCATTGTGGAAGTGACAGACATTGTGCCCTTTGGCTATTTGGAATGAGGCGCGCGGCCCAGGGCCTGCGCGCAGAAAACAGGCGCCCCGCCCCGGCGTTGCTGCCGGGCGGGGCGCATTTCGCTTTGCTGGCGGCACAGCGGGCCGTTATTCCGCAGGCGCGCTTTCCGAAGAGGAAGAGGGCGCCGTGGGCAGGCTGCTGGCAATGTTGTCCAGCACCTCCTGCGGGGCCTGCACGGCCGGCGTGCTGGCCGTAGAGGACGAGGAGGCCGCCGGCTTCATCTCGCTCTCTGTCACGGCATACAAATAGGTGTTGTCCCCGTCGCGGCGGAACAGGTAATCCTGATATTTCACAGGCGCATACTGCATATCGGGCGAAAAATCTGTGCCGGAAGAGAATTGCGAAAGGTAGCCCACCGTCACGCGCACGGTGTCGCCCTCGCGGCGAATTTCTTCCACCTGGGGGTAATAGTCGGTGATGACGCTGGTGATGGGCAGAAGGTAGGCCTGCTTTTCCTCCACATACTGGTAGGTGAGGCCGCGGTCTTCAAACGTCTGGTAGGTGAAGTGCACGTCCGGCCCGTACAGCTCGGCCGCGGCGGCGTCAATATCCGCCGTGGGCAGATACATGGCGCCCACCTCGTCGCGCTCGTAGTCTTTGTCTTCCGAAATGCTGCTCCAAATCAGCGCGTTCAGCAGCGTGTTCTGGTTTGCCTCTTCAATGCTGTCGAAGGGCACAGGGTCCAGCGCCACAAGGTTGCGCAGGCGCAGCACATATTCGGCTTTCAGCTCGCTGTCGTCGAACAGCGTGGCCGTCAGGCGCACCCCGCCGGACACCACGCTTACCAGCCCAATCACCACCAGAAGGCACACCACCGCGCCCAGCAGCTGCCGCCAGCGGCGGCGCCGGCGCAGGGCGTTTCTCTCTTTCTGTGCATCGTTTACTGCCATGGGTTCGTCTCTCCTTCCCGCGGGGCGCTAGCGCGTCTGCCCTGCGCCGCGGATGATGTATTTGTAGCTTGTGAGCTCGGGCAGGCCCATGGGCCCGCGGGCACCCAGCTTTTGGGTGGAAATGCCCATTTCGCAGCCAAAGCCGAACTCACCGCCGTCTGTAAAGCGGGTGGAGGCGTTCACATACACGGCGGCGCTGTCCACCGCGGTACAGAAGGCCTGCGCCGCCGCCTCGTCGCCTGTGATGATGGCCTCGGAATGGCCCGTGGAATGGGCCGCAATGTGGGCCACCGCCTCTTCCAGGCTGCCCACCACGCGCACGGCCAGAATATAATCCAGAAACTCGGTGTCAAAATCGTCCGGCCCGGCGGGCGTGCCCGGGATGATGGCCGCCGCGCGCGGGCAAAGGCGCAGCTGGGTGTGCTTTTCGGCCATGCGCTGGGCCAGCATGGGCAAAAACTGCCCCGCCACAGCCTCGTGCACCAGGCACACCTCGGCCGCGTTGCACACGGACGGGCGGCTGGTTTTGGCGTTATCGACAATGGAGAGCGCCATTGCAAGGTCGGCCGCCCGGTCCACATAGATATGGCAGATGCCTGTGCCCGTCTCAATGCAGGGCACCTTGGCCTGTTCCACACAGGCGCGAATCAGCCCCTTGCCCCCGCGGGGAATCAAAAGGTCCACCAGGCCGCGCGCGGCCATCAGCTCGCCCGCGCTTTGGCGGGTGGTGTCCTGCACAAGGCCCACCAGCGCCGCAGGCAGCCCGGCCGCGGCAAGCCCCGCGTGCAGGGCGTCCACAATGGCCGTGTTGGAGCGTATGGCCTCTTTGCCGCCGCGCAGCACGCACACGTTGCCGCTTTGCAGGCACAGGGCCGCGGCGTCTGCCGTGACGTTGGGGCGGCTTTCGTAAATAATGGCCACCACACCCATCGGCACGCGCCGCTTTTGCAGCACAAGGCCGTTGGGCAGCGTGGTTTCGGCCAGCGTTTCCCCCACCGGGCACTTCAGCGCCGCCACGCTGCGCAGGCCCGCCGCCATGGCCGCCACCCGCTGGGGCGTAAGGCGCAGGCGGTCCAGCATCACGTCGCTGACGCTGCCGCGGGCCGCCGCAAGGTCCTGCTCGTTGGCGGCCAGAATGCCGGCCTGCGCGCTTTCCAGCGCGCGGGCCATCTGTTCCAGCGCGGCGGCGCGCTGGGCCGTGCTAAGGGCCGCGGCGCAGCGCCGGTGCGCGGCCGCCTGCTCTAAAAGCTGCTGTGTGGTCATGCCCGGGCCCCCTTTTGGGCGGAAAAGCGCGTGCCCACGGGCTTTCCCTCCAGGATATCGTATAAAATTTCCGGCTTTTTGCCGTTTGCAATCACCATTTCCACACCGTGCCGGGTGGCCAGGCGCGCGGCCGAAAGCTTGGTGGCCATGCCGCCCGTGCCCTGTGCGCTGCCCGCGCCGCCGCCCAGGGCCAGCACGGCGTCCGTCACCTCGTCCACGCGCTCGATGCGCCGGGCCGCGGCGTCCGTGTGCGGGTCGGCCGTATACAGGCCGTCAATGTCCGTCAGCAGCACCAGCAGGTCCGCCTTCAGGTGCACGGCCACAATGGCCCCCAGCGTGTCGTTGTCGCCCACGGCAATTTCGGCGGTGGAGACGGTGTCGTTCTCGTTCACAATGGGCAGCGCGCCCAGGGCCAGCAGCCTGTTCAGCGTGGCCTCGATGTTGGCGCTGCGCACCTCGTCGCGCGCGTCCTCCCCCGTCACCAAAACCTGCGCCACCGTGTGGCCGTATTCAGAAAACAGTTTATCATAGCGGTACATCAGCTCGCACTGGCCCACGGCAGCGGCCGCCTGTTTGCTGGGCATATCTGCCGGGCGGCCGGGCAAATGCAGCTTGCCCACGCCCATGCCAATGGCGCCGGAGGAAACCAGCACCAGCTCGTGCCCGGCATTTTTGATGTCTGCCAGCACGCGGCACAGCGCGGCCGTGCGGCGGATGTTCAGCGCGCCCGTGGCATGCGCCAGCGTGGACGTGCCCACCTTCACGACAATGCGCAATGCAAAGCCTCCTTATCCAATGGGAATATACAAAGTTAGTATACCACAAACCGCACCAGAGTGCAAAGCCGGGTTTGGCGCCCCCTTTCCCCGCGGGCGGGCGCCGCACAGGCCCTGCCGGTTTGACACGGCGGCCCCGCGCCTGTTATCATGGAAAAAACACGGCCCGGCCACGCGCGCACCCGCGCGCTGCCGGGGGCCAAGGAGGGCATTTTATGCACGGGACACAACCTTTGCACACGCCGCGCCTTTGTTTGCGCCGCTTTGTGCCCGGCGATGCGCCGGCCATGTACGCAGGCTGGGCCAGCGATGCCGCCGTTGCCCGCTTTATGCGCTGGCAGCCGCACAACAGCGTGGCCGAAACGCGCGGCCTGCTGGAAGAGTGGGCCGCGCAGTATGCGCACGGCAGCTTTTACAACTGGGCCGTTGTGCGCCAGGCAGACGGCGCGCTGATGGGCGCCATTGGCGCCGGGCCCGCCGAGGACGGCGCCGGCCTGCTGGAGCCGGGCTATGCCCTGGGCCGCAGCTATTGGGGGCACGGCTATGCCACCGAGGCGCTGGCCGCTGTGGTGCGCTATTTGTTCGAAAGCGAGGGGCAGGCCGCGCTGGCCTGCTGCCATGCGCACGAAAACCCCGCCAGCGGCTGCGTCATGCGCAAGTGCGGCTTTCGCTATACGCACGACGGCATTTACCACAAATACGACGGCACGGCCGTGCCCTGCCGCCATTACCTGCTGACAAAAGAGGAGTTTCAAACACAGCTATGACCGAAACACAAAACAACGCCGCCCCCGTGAAGGCCGTGCTGTTCGGGCTGGACCTGGGCGAATATGACATGGAAAAAAGCATGGAAGAGCTGGCCGCGCTGGCCGAAGCCGCGGGCATGCAGGCCGTGGCCGAGGTGGTGCAAAAGCGCGCCGTGCCGGAGGCCGCCACTTACCTGGGCGAAGGCCGCCTTGCCGAGGGAAAGCTTTTGTGCCAAAACCTGGAGGCACAGTGCGCCATTTTTGACGCAGAGCTCTCTGGCAGCCAAATTCGCAACCTGGAGGAATTTCTGCAGGTGGAAGTGCTGGACCGCACCATGCTTATTCTGGAAATTTTTGCGCGCCGCGCGGTGACCAGCGAGGGCAAGCTGCAAACCGAGCTGGCCCTGCTGCGCTACCGCCTGCCAAGGCTTGCAGGGCTTGGCCAAAGCCTTTCGCGCCAGGGCGGCGGCGGTGGCGGCGGGGCGGGCGCGCGGCGCGGCGCAGGTGAATCGAAGCTGGAATACGACCGCCGCCATGTGCGCAGGCGCATTGAGGCCCTGAGCGAAAAGCTGGCCGAGGTAAGCCGCCGGCGCGAGCAGGCGCGCCGCAGCCGCCAGAAAAGCGGCGTGCCGGTGATTGCGCTTGTGGGGTATACGAACGTGGGCAAATCCAGCCTGCTGAACCGCATGTGCGGCGCGGGCGTGCTGGAGGCCGACATGCTGTTTGCCACGCTGGACCCCACCGCCCGCCAGCTTACCCTGCCAAGCGGGCTTGCCTGCGTGGCGGTGGACACAGTGGGCTTTGTCAGCCGCCTGCCCCACCATTTGGTAGAGGCGTTTCAAAGCACGCTGGAAGAGGCCGCCTATGCCGATGTGCTGGTGCGCGTGTGCGACGCGTCAGACCCGGAAAGCGCCCGCCAGCTTGCGGTGACGGACGAAGTGCTGGAAAGCCTTGGCTGCGGCGGCATCCCCACTGTCACCGTATACAACAAATGCGACAAGGCGCCCGGCGCCGTGCCCCTGATGACAGACAGCCTGCGCACCAGCGCCGCCACCGGCGAGGGCGTGGACGCCCTGCTGGCAAGGCTGGATGCCCTGCTGGCAAGCCGCGTGCGGCGCATCCGCGTGCTTTTGCCCTACGACAAATTGGGCGAAGCCTCGCCCATGCGCCAGCGCGGCACGGTGCTGGCCGAGGAGTACCGCCCGGACGGCGTGTACCTGGAGGGCATTGTGAAAGCGGCAGACGTGCACCGCTTTCAGCCCTGGCTTTTGCCAAACGAGTGAGCGGCGCGGGCCCAAAGGCCCCAACCGAAAAGCCCCGCCGGGCGCGCAACCCATGCGCGCCCGGCGGGGCCCTTTTTTCGTGTGCGGTGCGTCAGCCGCTTACGGCATAGTTGCGGCTCATCTCAAGCAGCACCAGCTGGCCGTTTTCATAGTTTGCGCGCACGGTGTAATCCCGCCCGGCAAGCTCATACACGCCATTTTCCTTCTGCTCGCACCCCTCCACATGCTGCGCCAGCACGTCCGGCGTCAGCTCGCTCAGGGCCACGCCGTCAAACGTGACGCCATCCAGCGTGTGGCCCTCTGCGGTGGCCACATACACCTTGGCAACCGTGCCGCCGGCCAGCGGCACGGCCTCTTCCGTCGTTACCTCAAGGCCCGCGCAGTTCACGCCGTCCTTGGCAAGGTACAGCCCGCTGTAGTAGCTGTTGGCGCTCAGCTGGGCGGCAGAGTCCACATCGCCCATGGCGCCGTTCTCGCCCACCGCACGGAGGGTGTAGCCCGCATCCAGCAGGGTGCCCACGGTGGTCTCGCCCACAGTGATGTTCACCCCGCCAAGGCTCACCGGGTAGGCCTGGCCCGCCTTCGCGCACCCGGCCAGCGCCAGGCACAAAGCCGCGCACAGCACGGCGGCTGCCAGTTTTCTGCATATCTGCTTCATGACAGTATTCTCCCCTATCAAAAAGAATGGCAGATACCATGGGTGCGCAGGCAAAGCACCCGCCTCTCCTGCACACCAATGCCATCTGCAAACTTGCATCCGTCAGGCGGGAACAGCCCGTTGCACTTGCCAAACACATGTTTTCCTGCTGGCGGCATCCGGCACGGAAAGCGTCCGTTCCGCCGGGCTTTTGCCGCGCCTTCGGTTTGCACTTGATGAAACAAAAATATTATACCATAAAACGCCGCGCGGCGCCATTTGCAAAATATCCGAGAAAATGTTTCCGTTTTGCCGGGAAACGGGAAAAAATGCCGGGAAACAGCCCCGCACACAAGCAAAAAGGGCCGCCTGTGGCGGCCCTTTTTGCTTAGAGGGGTGGGAAAGTATCAAAAGGTTGGGAATTCTTTTTGACACCACTAGTTTACAACATTCCGCTTCATTGTCAAATGCAGAAAAGCGATTTTTTCTTTCTTTTGTTATTTACACCCGGCTCATTTCATAATATAATTAAGGAAGCCCGGGGTTTCCCCTGCCTAAAATTTGAAAAAGCATTTGATGGTGCCCGGGCGCTTTAAAAAATTCGTATTTTGTCTTTCGCGGAGGAACAGTTTCATGGACGAGCTGGATAAAAAAATCGTTCGCTGCCTTTCGGAAAACGCCCGCATGACGGTGAAGGACATTGCCCGGCGCGTGTGCCTGACAAGCCCCGCTGTCTCCGAGCGCATTCGCCGCATGGAAAAGGCCGGCACCATTGCGGGGTACACCGTGCTGCTGGGCAGGCAGAACGGCCCCGGGGCCATTGAGGCGCTGATCAGCGTCTCGGTAGAGCCGAAAGACCGCGACGCCTTTCTTGCCATGGCGCAGCAGCAGCCGCGCGTGGCGCAGTGCTTTCACGTCACCGGCAGCCACAGCTTTCTGGTGAAAGTGAACTGCGAAGGCATTGCGGCGCTGGAAAAACTTATCACCACCTTTCAGCAGCTGGGCCATACGTCCAGCCAGATCATCCTGTCCACCCCGGTGGACAGGCACACACCCCTGGAATATGAGGAGGAACTGCCATGACATGCACAGCGTGCGGGCAGGGGCTGCCGCAGGGCGCCCTGTTCTGCCCCTATTGCGGCGCAGCCGCACCCATCCCGGCCCCTGCACAGGGCGGCACAGCGGCCGGGTGGGCTGCAAACGCCCCCTGTGAGGCCACGCCCCCTGCCGCGCCTGGCGAGGCCACAGGCGCCCCCGCGCCGGAAGAAGCGCCCGCCGGGGCGCCCGAAACCCCGGCCCCACCTGACGCGCCGGGCGCCTGCCCGCCTGCGCAAAGCGCCCAGGCGGAAGAAGAAAACGGCCCCGGGCAGGCCGCACAGGCGCAAAACGGCGCCTGCGAGAGCCCGGCGGACGGCCCGCAGCCCGGCATGCGCGTGCGGGATTATTTTTGGTGCCTTGTGCTGTTCTGCATCCCGGTGGCGGGGCTTGTGCCCATGGTGGCCTGGGCCTTCAGCGAGCGCGTGTGCGAAGAAAAGCGCCGCCTTTCGCGCGCGGCGCTGTGCCTTGCGGGCATTGTGCTGGCCGCTGTGCTGCTTGCGCTGGCGCTGGCCGCCGTGTTGCTGAAAATGGGCGCAGTGCCCGTGCAACGCATGGTGTGACGGCGCCAGCCTGCCCACAAAAAGAACCGCCCCGGCGGCCGCAAGGCCGCCGGGGCTGTTTTGATATTTTTCACAGCAGGAGCTGTGCGGCGCCTTACAGCAGCGGCGCAAACAGCCGCAGCACGGCGCTGAACAGCGCGCCCCAAAAGCCGGTGCGGCAATCTTCCAAATGCACCTCGCGGGAGGCGGCAAACGTCTGCAGCATATCGCGCTTCAGGTCTGCCAGGGCGGGGCAGCCGTACAGCAGCGTGCCGCACTCGAAGTGCAGGTACAGGCTGCGAAAATCCATATTGATGGTGCCCACCACACCAATGGCGTCGTCGGCAAGGTAGCTTTTGGCGTGCACAAAGCCGGGCGTATATTCGTAAATGCGCACGCCCGCGCGCAGCAAAGAGGCATAGTACGAGCGCGTCAGCTGAAACACCGTAGGCTTGTCCGGAATGCCGGGCGTCAGAATGCGCACGTCCACCCCGCGCTTTGCCGCCAGGCAAAGCGCTGTCTGCATTTCATTCGAAATGGCAAGGTAGGGCGTGGCGATGTACACATAGTCTTTCGCCTGCGCCAAAATGTCAATATATACGTTCTCGGCCAGGGGCTCTGCATCCAGCGGGGAATCGCCAAAGGGCTGCACAAAGCCGCCCGTTTCGCCCGGCACCCCGGCGGGCGCATGCAGGCCGGGGCGGTAGGGCTCGAAGTCTGTGTCCTCCGGGCGCATGGCGTTCCATGTCTCCAGAAACATCAGGGTCAAGTTCCACACCGCATCGCCCCGCAGCATCACGCCTGTGTCCTTCCACACGCCGTGCGGGTGGGTGACATTGATGTATTCGTCCGAAAGGTTGATGCCGCCAGTGAACGCCGTATGGCCATCAATCACAAGAATCTTGCGGTGGTCCCGGTTGTTCATCACAAGGCTTACCAGCGGCACAAAGGGGTTGAAGGCAAGGCAGCGGATGCCCTTTTGCTCCAGCTCGTGCCAGTAGCCGCCGGGCAGCAGGGCCACGCTGCCCAAATCGTCATACATCAGGCGCACCTGCACGCCCTCGCGCACCTTGCGCTCCAGCAGGGCAAGAATATTCTGCCACATGCCGGAGTATTGCCGGATGATGAAATATTCCAGAAAAATATAGTGCTGCGCCTGTTCCATCTCTTCCATCATGGCGGCGTACATCTCTTCCCCTATGGGGTAATACCGCACCTCGGTGTTTTCCCACACAGGGTACCCGCCGCAGGCCGCCACATAGTGCGCCGTGGCGCGCTCGCGCGCGGGCAGTTTGCCCAGCACGGCCTCGGCCTGCGCCAAAAGCGGGCGCGTGGCTTTCATGGCGCGGGCAAATTTTTCGCGCATGCGCCGCTCGGGCCGCTTGTTGCCAAACACCACATACAGCAGCCCGCCCAGCAGCGGCACCAGCAAAATGAGGATGATCCACACAATTTTATAGGCGGGGTTGTCGTCCTTGCGCACAATGTACAGCACAATAAGGATGCTGAGCACTGTGAACACCGCGCTTACCCATGGCGCATAGCTTGCCAGCCTTGTGAACCAAACCAGCAGCCACGCGGCCTGCAGCAGAATCAGCACCGCCGTAACCGCAATGCGCCCAAACACTTTTTGCGAAAGCTTTTTCACCCCGGCCCCTCCCCGTGTGCTTTGCCCCGGCCGCAGCCGTGGCTTTTCGTTCCTACTGATACTATCATGTCTGCGTAAAAAGTGCAAATACCGGGCGCGGCAAAGGTGCGTTTGGCCGCCGCACACCCGCCGGGCACTTCGGGGCCGCACAGCGCCCGCCCCTCGCCCCGGCGCGGGCGCAACCCCTGCGGCAGGCCGGGCGGCAACACAAGAAAGCAGGCCCCCTGCGGCACTGTGCCGCAGGGGGCCTGTGTCTGCATTTTTGCCCGCAGGGCCGGGCCGCCGTCAGCGCGCGGCGCCGCGCGAAAGCCGCTTTGCCACGGCCGTGCCCACGGCAAGGGCACACGCGCCCTTGCAGATATCCGGCACAATAAACGGCCACACGCAGAAAGCCAGGCTGGGCCCCAGCCCCGTGCCTGTCATGCCCATAAACCACGCCGTGCCCAGCGCATAGCACAGCACAAGGCCCAGCGCCATGCCCGCGGCCGTCAGCCACAGGCGGCCAAAGCGCCGCGCCATGGCCGTGCACCAGGCAATGCACACATAGCCCAGCACATAGCCGCCCGTTTTGCCCGCCAGCACAGCGGGCCCGCCCACAAAGCCGGCAAACACCGGGATGCCAATAAGGCCCAGCGCCATATATACGCCCATGGCGCATGCGGCCCACGCCGGGCGCAGCAGCATGCCCGCCAGAAAGGCGCCCAGCACCGCCAAATTGAACGGCACAGGGCCAATGGGCAGCTGCACCTGCGCCAGCACCGCCGTCAGGGCTGCCAGCAGCGCCGCGCGCAAAGCCTGGCCCAGTTCCATTTTTTTCATACGGTCTCCCCCTCTTCCTTCTGCTGCATGCGCAGGCTCACCTCACCAAACGACACCTCGCGCTCGCCCTCGGCTGTGCGCACCACAAGGTGCCCCGCCTGCGTAATGCGCACGGCATGCGCGGGCGTGGTGTGCCCTGCCTGCATCAAAAACACATCATGCCCGGGCACAAAATTGTGTGCAATATACTCCTGCATAAAGGGCGCCTGCGGCAGGGCCCCGGCCAGGGCCAGCAGCTCGTCTGCCACCGCGGCGGCAAGGGCACAGCGCGGCACCGGCTGCCCGGGCTCATACAGGGCGCCCACAATGTCGTCCAGCCCGGCCCCCCAGCCCCCTTCGGGGCGCACAAGGTCGATGCCAATGCCCACCACCATATAGTCCAGCCCGCCAGATTCCACATCCGTCACGGCCTCTGTTAAAATGCCGCAGCACTTTTTGCCCTGCCAGAACAGATCGTTCACCCACTTGATGGCAAGCTCTTTGCCGCACACGGCCTTCACCGCGCGCCGCACCGCCACCGCGGCGGCACAGGTAGCAAGGGCGGCGTCCTGCATGGGCAGGCCCGTTTTTACAATCACCGAAAGGTACAGCCCGGCGCCCTCGGGCGAGGCAAAGCTGCGCCCGCGCCGCCCGCGCCCGGCCGTCTGCATGCCGGCAGCCACCAGCGTGCCGTGGCCGGCCCCACCGGCAGCCAGGCGTTTTGCATAGAGGTTGGTGGAATCGACACAGGGCAGCACATGCGTCTCGCCCGCGTTGCGGCGAAACGCCTGCACGCCCTCCCGGCACAGCACTTCGCCGCCTGCCCCGGCCAGCACATAGCCGCGCCCCGCTTCGCTGTGCACGGCGTGGCCCTGCTTTTGCAGTTCTTTCACAGCCTTCCACACCGCCGCGCGGGAAACGCCCAGGCCGTCCGCCAGCTGCTGGCCGGACACCGGCGCCCCCTGTGCCGCCAGCAGGGCTGTTAAAACGCGCTCTTTCACCGCCATGTCTCTGCCCCCTCATGCTTTTGGTGCGCCGGGCCCGTGCCCGGCTGTGCACGCATTTGCAGCAGCATCAGTTTACCACAGGCCGCGGTGTATGTAAACCTGTTTTTGAAATAAAGTTTACAAGCGCCGCAAAAAAGCGGCGGGCTGCGTTCAGCCCGCCGCGCCGCTTTCGCTTTGTGCGGCCCCCGCCGCATCTTTTTCCGCCCACTTGGCCACCAGGTACATATCGCCCGTGACGGTGTCGGTGTCAAAATTCCAGGCCAGTTTGTATTCATCATCCCAATACCAGCCCTCAAAGGTATAGCCCTCTTTGACAGGGTCTTCCGGCCGCTGTACCAAATCGCCGTACATCAGCTTTTGGCTGGCCACCTGAGAGCCGCCGTCCGTACGGAATTCCACGGTAAAGCCCCTGTCCTGCATCATCAAAAAGCCAACCACCACCAGCGCGGCAATGCCCAGCAGAATGACGGTATCCAGCACCCGCAGCGAGAGCTTTTTGTTTCCATAGATGCTCTTCAGCCAGCCAACGCCCACGCGCCCGGGCTGGCCGCCCTCGCCGTCCTTTTCCGGGCCCGGCTGCCCCTGTGTTTGCGCCATGTTGTTTTCACGCTCCTTTCCGCACGCTTCCCGCCCGGCGCAGGGCCCCGCGCCGGGCGTTTTTTCTATTATAAAGCAAAATGCGCCGCCCGCCAAGGGAAAACCGGCGGGCGGCGCTGAAACCGCAAAATGGGAAAGCCCGGTTATTTGCGGGCGCGGTATTTGCGCATGTCGATGGCGCAGGCCACCAGAATAATCAGGCCTTTGATGATATACTGCCAGTCCGAGCTGACGCTCAGCATGGTAAGGCCCACGAAGATGATGCGAAGCAGGAACACGCCCGTGATGACGCCGCTGATTTTGCCAATGCCGCCCACGAAGGAAACGCCGCCAATGACGCAGGCCGCAATGGCGTCCAGCTCATAGTTCTGGCCTGTAAGGGCGCTGTTCGAGCCGATGCGCGCGCCCTCGATGAAGCCGGTGATGCCATACATGGCGCCCGCCAGCGTGAACACCAGAATGATGGTGCGCAGCACATTGACGCCAGAGACATTGGCCGCTTCCGGGTTAGAGCCCACGGCAAACATGTTCTTGCCAAAGGTGGTTTTGTTCCACACAAACCACATCACAACGGTAAGGGCCACCACATACCACACAAAGTTCGGGATGGGCGTGTTTTTGGGCCCCACCTGCAGGATGCTGCCGGTGATGAAGTTTTTATAGCTGTCAGAAAGGCCGGAAATAGACTGGCCGTTGTTGCTGCCAAGCGTCAGGTACATCAGCAGCATGCCGTATACAATCAGCTGGGTTGCCAGCGTCACAATAAAGGGGTGCAAATCGAATTTGGCCACGCAGAAGCCGTTCACCGCACCGATGATGGCGCCCACCGCAATCACCAGCAAAATCACCACCGGAATGGGCAGCGTGCCAATGCCGGCAAACATTTTGCTGGAATAATCGGCCGCCTGCAGCAGCGAGGCCGCAATGCAGGCCGTCAGGCCCACCACGCGCCCGGCCGAAAGGTCTGTGCCTGTCAGAATGATGGCGCCCGCAATGCCCAGCGCAATGGGCAGGTTTGCCGCAGACAGCGTGATGATGTTGACAATTGAGGCAATGGACAGGAAATTGTTATTGTAGATATAAATGCCGATGATTGCAAGGACAATAATGATGTACAGCGCGTTCTCAATGAAAAATTCCGACCACCAGCGGCGCTTGTCCGCCTTGTCCATGGCCTTGAAATCCGCAATGCGCTGTTTGATGTTCAGTTTGCTTGCCATAGCGCTTCCTCCTTATACATACTTGGCTGCCAGCGTCATAATCTCTTCCTGCGTGGTGCTCTTTGCGTCCACTTCGCCTGCCAAGCGGCCGCCCGACATCACCAGGATGCGGTCGCACACGCCCAGAAGCTCTGGCATTTCAGAGGATACCATGATGACAGACTTGCCCTGCTTGGCCAGGTTGATGATGAGCTGATAGATCTCGTACTTTGCGCCCACGTCAATGCCGCGGGTGGGTTCGTCCAGCAACAGCACTTCCGGCTCTGTCAGCAGCCAGCGGCCCAAAATGACCTTTTGCTGGTTGCCGCCCGACAGCGAGCGGATTTTTGTAAACTGAGACGGCGTTTTGATGCGCATGGATTGAATGGCCCAATCGGTGCTTTCGCGCATCTTTTTGCTGTTCAAAAGGCCATGCACCTTATATTTGGGCAGGCTGGAAATGGTGGTGTTCTCCTGTATGTTAAGGATGCCAAAGATGCCCGTGGCGCGCCGTTCTTCCGTTAAAAGGGCAAAGCCGTTGCGAATAGATTCCCGCGCGTTCCGGTTTTTCACTTCCTTGCCGTGCAGCCGCAGGGTGCCTTTCTTTCGGGTGGCGGTGCCGAAGATATTTTCCAGCAGCTCGGTGCGCCCAGAGCCGTCCAGCCCGGCCAGGCCCAAAATTTCGCCCTTGTGCAGGTCGAACGAGACATCTTTCAGCGCAGAGTACAGGGCCGTCATATCCCGCACTTCCAGCAGCGTCTCGCCGGGCTTGTTATCTTTCGGCGGGAAGCGGTTGGTCAGTTCACGGCCCACCATCAGTTTGATAATGCGCTCCATCGTCAGCTCTGCGGCCGGCTCGGTGGCCACCCAGGCGCCATCGCGCATCACCGTCACTTCGTCCGAAATGCGCAGAATTTCTTCCATTTTGTGCGAGATATAAATGATGCCGCAGCCCTGGTCCCGCAGCATGTTGATGATGCGGAACAGATGCGCCACTTCCTCCTCGGTAAGGGACGAAGTGGGCTCGTCAAACACGATGACCTTCGCGTTGTACGACACCGCCTTGGCAATCTCTACCATTTGGCGCTGCGAGACGGGCAGCGTGCTCATGACGGCGCGCGGGTTTACGCTGACACCCAGCTTTTCAAACAGTTTTTGGGTATCGGCATACATCTTCTTTTCGGATGTAAAGGGGCCCACCAGAGGGTACCGCCCCAGCCACATGTTGTCCATTACATTGCGCTTCAAGGCCTGGTTCAGCTCTTGATGCACCATGGCCACGCCACTCTCCAGCGCCTCTTTGGACGTTTTAAAATGAACCGGGCTGCCCTCCAGCAAAATTTCGCCGGTGTCCTTGCTGTAAATGCCAAACAGGCATTTCATCAAGGTGGATTTGCCCGCGCCGTTCTCGCCCATCAGGGCGTGCACGGTTCCCCTGCGCACCGTCAGGGAAACGTTGTCCAAAGCTTTTACGCCGGGGAAGGTCTTGGAAATGTTTTTCATTTCCAGCAAAATGTCATTTGCCACGAAACCGCCCTCCTCGTTTTGTGCTTTGCGCCGTATTCTCAGGCACATCGGGCCGCAAAATGAGCTTTTGCGGCCCCATCTTCCTGAGAAACACAGGCTTTCAAATACGGCTTCCGCCGCTTCCCTCCGGGGAAAGCGGCGGAAGCACAGATTTTCAGAAATTATTCGCCGGTGTAAATGCCATAGGGGATACGGATTTTGGCGCAGTCCTCATCGACGTTCAGCGAATCGGTATTGGCCATCACGTCCGCACCGCTGGCGGCATTCTCTACCAGGGTAGCCAGCGCGCTGGCCATGCCGTCGGCATCCTGCTTGATGGTGCCTGTCATTTTGCCCGCGGCAATCAGGTCCTTCGCAGCATCGGTGGCATCCACGCCGAACACGGGGATGGTGGTGCCCGTGCCGTCGTTATAGCCGGCGGTGTTCAGCGCCGTGATAGCGCCCTCGGCCATGCCGTCGTTGTTGCAGATAACCAGCTCGATCATGTTGTTGCTGGCCTCGCTGTAAGCAGACAGCGCGGTTGTCATGTATTCGTTAGAGGCAGAGGCCGCCCAGGTGCCGTTGCGGTCCACCAGGTATTTGTCGGTGTTGGCCGGGTCATAGAATTCCAGCGGCTCTTTTCCGTTCTCTGTCAACAGCGCGTCGCAGTCTTCCACCGCATACTGGGTGCGGTATTCGGCCTCGGGGTTGCCCTCCTGGCCCTTGAACATGATGTAAGAAATCTTGCCGTCGCCGTTCAAATCGCAGGCCTCATAGTTCTCCAGCAGGTAGTTGCCAATCATCTGGCCCTGCAGGTGGCCGGCCTCGGCCGCATCCGTGCCCACGAAAGCGCATTTCTCGTAGCTGTTCACCACGTCGTTCGAAACCTCGCGGTTGAAGAAAATCACGGGGATATCCGCGTCTTTGGCCGCAGACACAATCTCGTTGGCCGCGTCGTCAGAGGCCGTCTCCACCAGGTTCACCAGCAGCACGGTGGCGCCGTTGGTAATGGCCGTTTTCACCTGCTCGGTCTGGGTGGTCTGCTGGCCGGCGCCGTCAAAATCCTGATAGGTGACGCCCATTTCATCCAGCTTGGCGTCCAGCGCGCTGCGCACGCTGGAAATGTAGGTATCGCTGTAAGTGTAATAGAACACAGCTACATTGGCGTCGCCGGAAACCGCAGCCGCCGTGCTGCCACTGGCGCTGCCAGAGGCAGGCGTGCTGCTGGGCGCGCCGCCGCAGGCCACCAGCGTCAGGGCCAGGCAGGCCGCCAATACGATTGCAAGCAATTTTTTCATTGGGGTTCTCTCCTTTTTCATTCTTTACCCAAAGGCACTCTGCAAAACAGCCACGCCCGCCAGCACCGTTCAGCGGGCATGCCGCCCGCTGAACGCCGCTTTTGCGCAAAAGCATCTTTTTCATAGATACATGGACTATTTTTGCAGAAAGCCTTTTCGTACCCGGCGGGTTTTGCCCGCCTTTCTGTTTTTATTGTAGTAGCCGCTTGTGAAAATGTCAACAAAAAAATTTATTTTGAAACCTTTATTTCATAAATATCGAACAATTTTAGGTGAGGTGCACAAAATAGTTTCCCCTTTTTTGTGCTTTCATCCAGTTTTTCCTGAATATAGCTTTTTGTCCTTTAATATGCATTTTTGTTTCTTTCATATCCTGCTTTTCGTCATTATCCTCACAATTTTGCTAGGGGTTTGTGCAAAATGCAAAAAACATTTGGAAAAATTGGTTGCCCCGTAAAATGGTGCCCGCTTGCGGGCCCGCCCGGGCGCAAGGCGTAAAAAGGCCCCGCGGAAGGCAGCAACTCCTTCCGTGGGGCCCAGCGCCGCACCCGGCACACAGGTGTGCAGAATGCGTCATCTCATTATAATCAGCTCATAGGCCTGTGTGCCAAGGCCTATTTTCTCGCCGTGTTCCATGCAGCTTTTCCAGTTGGTTTCGGGCGAGGTGTTGGTAAAGTGGTCGTGATGGTTGCACGCGCCCTTCCGGGTGAGGTTTTCATCCAGCAGGGTGCCCGGTATCACCGGCATGGCGTTGCACGCGTCGGCGCAGGCCACGTCCAGCGCAATGGGGTCAAAGCTGGCAAACATGCCCACATCGGGAATGATGGCGGCGTCATTTTCCGGATGGCAGTCGCAGTAGGGCGACACCTGGTTCACAATATTGATGTAAAAAGCCGGGCGCCCGTCCACCACAGCCTTGGCATACTCGGCCATTTTGCAGTTCAGCTCGTCATTGGCAGCGTCGTTGGCGGCATATACCGCATCGAAATTGCACGCGCCAATGCAGCGCCCGCAGCCCACGCACTTTGCATGGTCAATGCCCGCCTTGTGCGCTTCGTCAAAGGCGATGGCGCCGTGGGCGCAGTTTTTCATGCACGCCCCGCACGAGCGGCACAGGGCCTTATCCACCGAGGGCTTGCCGGAAGAATGCATATCCATCTTGCCCGCGCGCGAGCCGCAGCCCATGCCCACGTTTTTCACCGCGCCGCCAAAGCCCGTGCACTCGTGCCCTTTGAAATGCGAAAGCGCAATAAACACGTCCGCGTCCATCACGGCGCGCCCAATCAGCGCGTTTTGGATGTACTGGCCGCCCTTCACGGGCACAGCCACCTCGTCTGTGCCCTTCAGGCCGTCTGCAATGATAATCTGGCAGCCGGTGGAAAAGGGCGAATAGCCGTTTTCATAGGCGGCGTCCATATGGTCCAGCGCATTCTTGCGCCTGCCCACATACAATGTGTTGCAGTCTGTCAAAAACGGCTTGCCGCCCAGGGCCTTCACCATGTCGGCCACCGTCTTGGCAAAATTCGGGCGCAGGTAGGAAAGATTGCCCGGTTCGCCGAAGTGAATTTTGATGGCGGCATATTTGTCTTTGAAATCTATGGTTTCAAAGCCCGCGCGGCGCATCAGTTTTTCCAGCTTTTGCTGCAGGTTGGTGCCCGGGCGGGCACGCATATCGGTAAAATATACTTTTGAAGGTTCCATTGAAACACATCCTCCTTCTTTCGGGCTGCGCAGGGCAGATGCACAGCAGCCCCTCTCTCCGTTTTTCTATTATGAGGCATCCACATTTTTCCGTCAAGCGTGCCCCGGCAATATTTTTTCAAAAAGCTCTTGATTTTAAGAAAGGCTTTTGCTATAATAATCAAGCACTCTTCTGAAAGAGGCAAGCACTTTTCGTGCTGGCATAGCTCAGCTGGTAGAGCAGCTGATTTGTAATCAGCAGGTCGGGGGTTCGAATCCGTCTGCCAGCTCCATCAGGAATTTATAAGGTGTACCAAAACTGTGGTACGCCTTTTTTTCATCCCCATAAGCGAGTGAGAAATGCATGCAACTTTGCATATACCCCTCTACGGGGTGCGAAGGCTTGTCAAAGTATCAATGACACGTTTGAGGCCGCGTTGCCGATTATGAGTACCGGTCATAATCCTTTGGGATGCCCGCTTATTGGAATATTGTTTTCACCGAAATCCAAGGCGTATCAAAAATCGTCATTCTTAAAGTGACAATTTTTTGATACGCTTTCATATTTTCCGGCACCATTCTCACCACAAGCCTCCTTTTTGTGGGACATTATGTTCCCCATTTATTTATCCCAAAAAGGAGGCAAAAATATGAAATGTGTATATTGTAAGCAAGAGGTGCCGTATGCCCAATATTGCGGGATGTGTGGATGGAATCAACTCGTTTCTCCTGAAACAGCCACGCTCCGGGCTATTCATGACAGCTGGATGTCCAAACGGTATCCCAAAATCGGCATTCAGACCAGACGTGATTATAATAACGCCTGGAATAAGCTGAAACCGCTATGGGATGTACCTGTGTCAAAGGTCGACGTGGACGATTTACAGGACGTCCTCGATTTTGGATGCGGCGCTTCCGTGAGCGCAAAGTCAAAAGTGAAAATATTAATTAGGATGCTGTATCAGTATGCTATCGCTAAAAGGCTCACAAGCTATGACCTCTCACCCAGCCTGAAAATAAAGGGAAGAGCACCTGCACCTCGTGTGATTTTTTCATCAGAGCAAATTGATACGCTTATCCACTATGCGAACAACGTGCTCAATCCACGGTTTCAAACTGCGCGCATTGTATTAACGCTCATTTTTACCGGATTCCGGCCCAACGAAATTTTCCGTCTTCTCATTTCAGATTGCCATATCAAGGATGGATACTTTGTAGGCGGCGGGAAAACCAAGGCTGGCACAAACCGTGTTGTACCAATACTGCCTATTATCCGGCAGTATGTGCAGGACTGGTATCTTTTTTCCTATTTTCAGGATAAACAGCACTATGAAAAACGCCCATTGATTCAAAATAGTGTGGGCGGCCACATCAATTTAAAAAACTGGAGCACACGCCAGTTTTATCCACTCATGCGGGAACTGGGATTCATCCCAGTTGATGTCTTAAACCAGAAAAAAGCAAAACCGCATTTAACGCCTTACAGCTGCCGTCACACCTTTGCAACCATGGCCTATACCGCTGGTGTGGATAAAGCAGACATCATCAAAATTATGGGACACGTAGATTTCGATTTTACAAACCGTGAATACATCCACCAGGATTTCAGACGTTTAAAGCAAGAGCTTGCAAAGTTGGAAACACAGTGGGAACAGGTCACCTGACATACTTTTTAGAAAGCAAAAGGATGGGGTACGACACAGTGTCGTACCCCATTAAATATAAAGGGACAAATTTGTTGTAATAGGAGGAACAAAAATTGATTGCCGTCATTGCGTCACAAAGTATTCGAGAATCTGTCCGACAGTTAAACCGCCGAAACCTGTTTGAAGTACAGGATATTGACGGACATGCTCCGGCAGAGTTGGCCGCAGAGCTAGAAGCTGGGAACTATCAATATGCCATCTTTGACTTACTGTATTTCAGTGGTGATGTAGATTTAGGGCTTCTTCTAATTCGCCGTATTGTGGAGACACGACCCGAACTTACTCTTATCGTTGTCTCCGATTCGCTGGATGAAGACTCTCTTTTTGTCGAGGATGTAATAAAAGCTGGTGTACCAAAGGAGCACATCATCACAAACAGGCAGGCCGGATTACGTCAGCAGCTGCTCGAAATATTCCTATCGGATGATATTCTCAAATCTCCGGCAATGGATACAGCTCAGCCCGTGGCAAACAATAGTAAAGGCCAGGACGTCTCAAATTCGGAAGAAGTTCATTCAGAAGGCCCTCTTTCGGAAGGAGTTCCCCAAGAGCATCCAAAACAGCTTGAACGCCGCGCCGTTGCACCTTCCAGCCGTCGCTGCATTTCTGTTGCCGTTGCGGGTGCCGGCTCAGGCATTGGGTGCACCACGCAGGCTATGCAGCTGCTATTGTATTGCAGAGCGCACGGGCATCATCCCGCGCTAATTGAGGTACACAGTGCTCATAGTTTGCAGGATTATCTAGGGGGTGGGAAAGCACCAAACTCAGATATCATAGATGAAACTCACTTTATCATCTATGGAACAGACGTATATATCGGCGGCAAAAGTGCAGCTAAGGCCAGAGAAGAACATGACATCCTGATATTTGATTACGGCAATTATTCGTCCATCCCGGATGTCACCGCCTACCATGACAAAGACATACGTATCATCGTATGTGGCATGAAGCCCTGGCAAACTGTCCCGTTGTATGACGTGTTCGCCGCTGAAGATAATGGCATCCACTACATATTCAATAGCGTTCATCCGAGCGACCAGGATACCGTACGGCACATGATGGAAGAACTGGCCGCCAATACGCATTTTGCCATTTGGGCGCCAGACTATTTCAATTATTGCGGTGGTGATAAAATTTATGCACCATTGCTGCGCACTATCCACACACACGATGTGCCGCCTCGTGTGTCGGCTTCCAAAAGCAAGTTCTCTTTTTTCCGGCGAAAATAGAGGGGTACGACACTGTGTCGCACCCCTTTTTGCATCAAAAGAAGGGAGGCATCTAATTGGCCAAATGCCTAAAGTGCTTTCGTTTGAGTGAAGAATGCCTGGATATCATCGATGCACAGCCTGGAAGCACGCAAACAGAAAAGCTGGAACATCTTATTCTCCGGTGCGCTTATGAACAACACATTTATCCAGTAGAGGAGGACAAACATGAATCAAAATGCGCAAACCGAACGTTATAAGCTTCTGGTGTCCCATCTCAACTCTTATCAGAGAAATGATTGTTATTATTCTTCCGCATGCTTTTTGCTCTCTACAGATTCTCGTCTTACCGAGTTGTCTTTACCGCACATCAGTCATGATGGAATAGACTTCCTTGCTATCAAGCGTAAGATGAGAGGTGGGGATGATATGAGAAAGAACGTCATAGATATCGCCTATAGTCTATTCCACTGTGGGCCACGTTGTAGGGTCACCCCGCATGATATTGCCGCTCTCCCCTGCTTACAGCTGGATGCCGTTATATCGGCTATGCTGATTAGCCAAGGCAGGGCAGAAGTTCTTATTCAAGAAGGAGAAATGCGTGTGTCTTTCGATAAATATCACCAGCAAATTTCCATGCAGCAAGAATATCTTTCCGCCATACACACATTAGGGATTGAACTATAAAGTAACAGGAGCGATAACAGCAATGCCGCTAAAACAGTCAGAAGGATTACTTTCAGGCTATCGTGCAGCCAAAGAGCAGGAAGCCTTAAAGAAAAAGCATGGCATCAACAGCCCGGAAGTCGTAGTAATAGAAAAGAAAAGCGCGGTGGCTCAAATATGGCGTAGCACGCTTGCCGCCATATTCCTGGCAATACGTATTTTGGCGACCATCGCACTCGTTCTACTGGCAATTGTGGGGCTGAGTGTTTTTATTTATCCCGACCTCAGAAGCAGCTTCATGGTTGTTTTTGGAGATACCGTAGCACAAATTCAAAATTTTTTAGGAATTTAGCGATTTATGCTTGACAATCTTACTGTATTACAGCTAGAATGATGTTGTCAAAGAACGCAACTTGACACAACGTCGCGGTGTTCCGCAGCCGCGGGCAAAGTACTCATGCCAAACAAAAAATGCGGACTTTAATCTGGTGTTCCGCCGCCAAAGCAAGGCTCTTCAAAAAGTAGCGGACTTTATTCGCCGAGATGTAGTGATTGCATCTCGGCTTTTTCTTTTGTCATTGAAGGTGAAAAAATGAATTTAAATAAATATATCAAGCACCATGAACTATATGAGTTCCTGCGCACAAAGGTTGATATCCCACCTATTGAAAGGACGTTTTTCTCTTCGGAATACGACCACACACTGTATCGGATGGCCTGGATGGCATCCAACAAACAGTGCGAGGTAACGCTTGGCTGCCACGAGCAGCCTTTTCTTTTGCTCATAAGCCGTATTGGTGAAGATATGAGACGGATACATATTCCTGTACTGCCGGAAGAACTTGCCCATTTTGGGCTATTGGAACGTCTTGAGAACCATACGCCCTCTAAGCTGAATGTCATCCAGTTTTATTATGTACAAAGCGATTATATCCAGGCTCTCAAAAATGCCGAATTCGCAGTTTATCAACGCTCGCATGTGCCGGATGTGGACTATAAAACCCATCCCAAGTTCCTCTTGGGTATTACACTTTCCCAAACGCCATATAGATATGCAATCCCGATATCCAGCACGAATGCAGTTGGGCTTGGCAATATCCCAATCATGGTCGCGGGAGACATACCGCCGAAGAAAGGGGCGCTGCGCTTATCGTACATGATTCCCGTACCCGACCAAGTCTTAACTCCGGTGGATATCAGAATACTGGAACCAAGTGGATATCGTAACCTGGTGCGCAAGCAATACTTCGCTTTAAAACCATTGCGTGAACACATTTCCCGCAGCGCAGAAGAGCTATACGAGCTTGTCACACAAACCAGCTCTCGTTTTGTACATGAGTGTTGTGACTTTCGTTTGCTGGAATATGCATGCCACAACTATTGTCTTCAGCACAATTTCCCATCACCATCACCGGATATTTCTATCCAGCAATCCGTTCACTTTAGTCTTTGAAGCATGGTATCTACCATGCTTTTTCTTTTGTTCGGTAAGGGGTACGACACAGTGTCGTACCCCCCCAAAAAATAGGAAGGAGAACATGTGCTTTGACAGAAAATCAGCGTCAGCGGATAGTGCAAATGGAAGCCGCCGGGCATCACATCATACTGTTTGGAAAAGATGTTTCCTGGCCTGTGGAGGCAGAAGACTATTTTACTGCCGATGAAATCAGGGATATCACAGCTGAACTACGCACATATCTTGCTGCAATTCACAGCATTCATCCGATGCTATAACTGCGTGATGCAGAGGTAGAAATAGATATTCACCAAGTGTAAAAAGAAAGGAAGGACACTATGAAAGTAATCGCTATCACAAACCAAAAAGGTGGCGTTGGTAAGACAACGACAGCTTGGCACCTCGCCGCCGCGCTCGCCCATCTTGGGAAGAAAGTCTGCCTGATAGACTGTGACCCAGACCATCATCTCAGCTTTGCTCTGGGCTGGGAGGATGACGGCCGTCCCACCTTATCTAATTTGATGATACAGGCTATCGCAATGGAACAGAAGCCAACGCCGGAAGAACTTCGCGCCTGCATCCGCAGCCATCCGGAGGGTTATGATTACATTCCCTGCACCAAGCGGCTGGCGGCGGCAAATAAAATACTACCTTCTATGCCGCATTATGAATTGGTGTTGCGCGGTGTCCTTCGTGACAGCGGCGCTCTGTGCAGTTACGATTACGTCATTATAGACGGCCTACCTGGCGATAACCCATTGCAGGAGAACATACTGGCCGCAGCGGATGAATGCGTCATTCCCTTCCAGTCAAAGGTGCTGGAGTTTTCTGCAATTTTTGAGCTTGCAGCTATCATCGAAAATATCCGCAGCAAATGCAACCCGGCGCTGAAAATTGTTGGTACTGTTATTACAATGTACGACCGGACTACAACAGCGCGCGACATTTGCGAAGAACTTGCGAGCATTGAGGAATTTGCTCCTTTCAGGGCAATGGTGAGCCGTCTGAAGGAAGCGGCTGACGCGCCCGGCTATCACACAAGCTGCGTTGCGTCTTCGCACAGCAAAATCGGGCAACAGTACATCTCGATTGCGAATGAATTTCTTGCGCGGGAGGGTGAATAAATATGGCAATCGGAAAATTTGATTTGAGTAAGATACGGGCGGAACGTGTAACACAGAGCCACGCTGATAATGACATGGAATTTATCGATAAAATGAATTCCGCAAAGCAGGGCCATCGTAAGCTTGTTAAACTGCCCCTATCCCTGCTGGACGCCAACCCTCATCAGGAAGAATGTTATCCTGTATCGGACGGCGAGTATGAGAGCATGGCAAACAGCATGGCACAGCTGGGGCAGATAGAACCCATCCATGTGATACCAGCTGCGCGCGGACGGTATCAGATTCTGGCTGGACATCGCCGCGTGGGCGGCGCACGCCTGCTGGGATGGAAAGAAATAGACTGCTTTATCGAAGACTTAACCCCCAACCTTGCCACCGCAGTATTCCATGCGACCAACCTTGACCGTCAAGAGTTGAAGCCCAGTCAGCGCATGCAGGGCTATCTGGCGATTGAAAAGGCGCTGGCGGACGAAGCCGTATTGAACGGCGGCAGCATGGCCAACCCGCGCACGACGGCCGCCGTTGCCGAGCGCACAGGTGATAACATTCGCACTATCCAGCGCTATAAGCACCTGAACAACCTGATACCGGATTTTCTGTCCATGCTGGACAGCGGCGATATCTCTCTGCGCACGGCGGGCGACTTGTCCGATTTGCCACCTGAAGAACAGCAGATGGTAAAGAATGAGCTGGAACACACGGAAATCCCCATTACTTCCGCACAGGCGCAGGCACTAAAGAATTTATCGAAGGCAAAGTTGTTGAACGAAGAACGCTGCAAGCACGCTTTGACCTGGCGGCACGGCTCGCTGCCAACTGCTAAATCGGTAGAAAAGGCCAAGTCTCCCCGTGATAAAGCGCCACGGCCCCGCATGATAAAGTTACCGTGGGAAAATTTGGAGCAGTTTTTTTCGTCCGGCACATCACCGCAAGAAATTGAGCAGACCATCTATGATGCTCTGCTGGAATACAGGAAAGAGAGGAAACAGGCATGAATGATAACAAGGTATATGAAAAGTGGCTGGAACGTTTTTCTGCTGGTGAGGCAAAACTGGAACAAGCGACCGGCCATGCGAATGTACAATACGCTGGTGGGACACTCCCCCTGGCATATTATGATGCCGAAGAGCAAATGGCTATCCTGGCTGCTTCTGAGGACGCCTTGAAGGAGTAGTGAAACATGACTTACAGGATAGATGATTTCCGTGTTATGCCTCGCGGGCAAAAAATATGGGCCTCTGCTGATATTACCCTTCACTACACAAGGGGCGATATCTTGCGCATCCATGGCATTAAACTGCTGAAGGGCCGCAATGGTCTGTTCATCGCCATGCCCACCAGGCGCGTAGGAGATAAATTTCAGACAACTTGCGAAATACTGGACATGAATCTCGTAAGAGAACTGCGCGCCGATATGATAAAGCGATATCACTCACAAATGCAGACACATGCTGATTGAAAGGAGGTACACAGCATGCAAAAGAAAACTCTCGTATCCGCCTGTCTTGTAATATCAGGTGTTTTTCTCGTATTCATCCTGATTATTCTTTTTTTCCGGCCATCCGGTTCTGATGTCGGCGGCACCGATACAACCGCTGTCCACATAACATCTGCCAACGGGGAAGAACTTCCTGCATTTCAGTATGATGGGCAGGTAGCCTGGATTGATGTACCTGGCACGGCTATTTCGGGCGCTGTTATGCAGGCAGATGACAATGACTATTATCTGCGCCGTAATGAGCTTGGCGAAGATGATATCTGGGGATGTTACTTTATGGACTACGAGTGCACGCCGCAAAGTCAAAACCTTATCATCTACGGCCACAGTCTGGAAGATGATGAGAATGCAGAACGGTTTTCACAGCTCAAACGCTTTTCATCGCAAGACTTCGCCAAGGAACATCAAGAAATTCGTTTGATTTACGATGGCGTGGATATGACTTATACTGTTATTTCGGCTGGCTCAGCTGATGCGAGCACTGACACATTAGCGCTTATTACCAATCCTACTAGCGAAACCATGGCGCAGATGCTGGAAGCCGCCCGCGCACGCAGTGATGTGGATTTTGACCTGTCCGGCCTTTCAGGGGTAGACGTGGCTGACCAGCTGCTCACGTTGGTGACTTGCACTTCCGACACCGATACCCGGTATGTTGTGGTGGCCAAACGAACCGCCTGAGGGCAGGGATACGACACTGTGTCGTCCCCCCTTTCATCGGGAGCGTTGAAAGAGGAAAAGACCGTTCGGAAACTTTGGCACTTTCGCCTATGGCTATGTCCACGTTTCCGTGCTATACTATCTATGCTGTAAAGGAGGACATCTTCCATGCTGACAAAAGAAGACCTGCAGGCCATTGCTGAAATCATGGATTTGAAAATAAACACCGCCATTCAGACATCTGAAAACCGCATGAAAGCCTACATTGAAAGCCATGTGGAAAAGGATATTAAGAAAATCGCAGAAGGTCACGTTCTATTGAATGAACGGCTCGACCACATCCAGAACGTACAGCTTCCCAAAATAGAAAGCGATATCATGACAATCAAGGCAAAAGTTCTGGCGCATGACTTTGAAATCGCGCGTCTGGAGAATGCCCAATGATACAAAGCCGCCCGCATTATGTGCAGCGGCTTTTTCTTTTTCCGGCTTTGCAATGCATGCCGCCATATGGTAAGATGCTGTTATACTCCCCATGAATTCAGGAAAGGAGATGTGCCGATGAACGATGTATATTCTTTGTCTTATCATGCAACGCTCATGAGCAAAGACATCCCCGTTGGCGATATCCACGGCCGAACTGTGACGCCGCTCCGGGAAGAGCTACTGCCCATCTACTTTCAGCGTGGTGGAGATTTTGCGCAGTGGCTTTCCATGCGCGCCATCGACGCGACGCGAACGAATTCCCGCCTGCTGAAGAAAGTCCTTCGCCTTCAGGAAAGGGATGATGTCAGCACTGCGCTGCATTTTAACGCGGTTACCATTACTGATACCTATTGGGTAAGACCCGATGGCAGCAGCCTCACATGGGACGATGTGCGCTTTCGGGAAAACTATTTTGACACACTGGCCTTGCGGGGTGATTTATCTGCCTTCAGCCGGAAGCCCAGCCGCACACCAGAGCTTACCAACATCGGCAGCTTCGAGAAGTGCTGGCGGCTTGAGAACGGCAAGTGGTGGATGTATAAACAGGCAACGCCGCTGCAGCGGTTTTCTGAACTGTTTGTTTATTATCTTTCCAATGCACTTCATTTTCCATGTGCGAAATATGAACCGGCGTGCGAATACATCCGCACGCTGGATTTCACCGAAGGCAAATTGAATTTTGAGCCGGCTTTTTCTCTTGTCGGGGAAGATGAAGATTATTTGCACAGTTACCGCGCTTTCCAGCAGATAGGACAGTCTCTGGCTGACCAATATGTTGAGCTGCTGATGATGGATGCCTTTTGCCTGAACGCCGACCGGCATACAAACAACTACGGTGTGCTGCGTGACCCAGATTCCGGGAAAGTGCTTCGGCTTGCGCCCAACTTTGATAACAATATCGCCCTGATAAGCAACGGCTATTTGGATAAACCGCGCGGGGCCGACCTGCTAACAGGTTCGTTATGCGAACTGGAACGCGGCGAGCGCGCAGTCTCTCTATATGCATCACGTCATCCGCTACCTGTCATCACCCCTGAACTGATTGCGGATTGCTGCGCCAAAACAGGTGAAGATGTGGATGTGGCCTATGTGCAGCAGTTTGTTATGGCTGGATATTCCAACACGCCTGTCCCCCAGTTGATTTCAAAGTATCATGCACATCAGAACAGAGAAACCCCAGTGCAGCCCAAGATAACAACCCTGGATATTTCACCAGAGCGATAAGAGGTGCGACACAGTGTCGTACCCTTGCCAGACAAAAGAAAAATATCGGTAGAAAGCCGCTTTACGCATTTTAACGTAAGGCGGCTTTTTCTGTTTCAACGAGGGGGAACAAATGGATTATGAGTGAGGAACTTTTGCTTTTTTTACTTGGTGGGATAGGAACAGCCGGTATTTCCAGTGCTATCTCTCTATATACCATACTGGCAAAATCGCCAGATGCCCGAGAAACCTGGCCTGCCAGTTTTCGGGCACTTTTCGCAGCGCTGGTGGGCTTTGAGTTGGGTGCACACTTTATGTTTGCCTGTGCTGCGGATTTCTGCCTGGTTCCACCGGTGCTGTTGCTTAGCTTTTTTCTTCTTCCGCCTTTTTTGATGATATCTCTAGCTCTGTTGCTGATTTCGATTCATAAGGAAACTACGATAAAGAAATGAGGTGCCGTACATGGAGGCGTTGTATATTGAGGTGGGCAAGTGCCCGCGCAAAGTGGAAATCGATGGCTCTTTAAAATCTATGCAAAAGCTGGTAGGTGGATTTATAGAATGCGCTTACTACTTCCCTGATGTCGTCCTCGTCTGTAATGAAGAGGGTATGATACAAGGAATGCCTTTCAACCGAGTAATCCAAAAAGATGGGCAGGCTCTTGCGGCCATTTGCGGGAACTTCTTTTTGTGTGAAGCGGATGGGGATAACCTTATCTCTATTTCAGAGCAGAATGCTGAAAAGTATACAAAGATATTTTTGCATCCCGAAGTGTTGACAAAAAGCGGCACAAACCTATATGTTATGAAGCTGCCCGTGAAGGGTGCACCCGGCCAGGTTTTAGAGATATAGGTTTTATCTGCCCATACGTCATAAGCTCTACAAGTTCACTCCACATGGAGTTCCCGCCATATATTTGGTGGGGGGGTACGACACAGTGTCGTACCTATTGCATACCCCTCAAAATGCCTTCGGAAAGCTGCATAAGTATTGATTTTCCCATAAATGTCCACAAAAAAGAAATTGTAAAATCGCATTTGATATTTTAGCATAATTATGCTAAAATATCGACAAGGAGGGTGATGGTATGAACATGATTCGGCCTGTTTCTGATTTGAGAAACAATTTTGCAGAGATTTCAAAGACAGTGCATGAAACCGCTCAACCTGTTTTCTTGACGAAAAATGGATACGGCGATATGGTCGTTCTAAGCATGGAGGCGTTTGAAAATTTACAGTTTGAGAGCGAGGTGTATTTCAAACTGCAAGAGGCCGAACGGGAGGCGGAACTGACAGAACAACGCTATTCCTCTAAAGATGTGCTGAACGCAATGAAAGCAGCCATTGGAGGGGAACAGGTTGTATAAGTTAGAGTATTTGCCGGTTGCCCGAAAAGACATGCTTGAGATTGTGCGGTATATCGGCCGGGAACTGCAAAACCCGGATGCGGCAAGTCGTTTGGCGGTAGAACTGGTGAATGCAGCAGAAGGCATCCTGGAATTTCCGTATGCAACCCCAGCTTACCAGCCAATCCGGCCATTGAAACGCGAGTATAGAAAAATTTTGGTTCGGAATTTTTTGATGTTTTACTGGATAGATGAAGAAAAAAAGCTGGTGACAATTGCTCGTGTAGTGTATGCAAAACAGGATTACAACCGATTACTGAAGTAAACAAAAATCATCTGTCCAAAAGCCACCTTGTATAAACGGGAAACAGGGGGTACGACACAGTGTCGCACCCCCTGCCAGACAAAAGAAAACAGAGGCAAAAAGCCGCTTTACACGCAATGTGTAGGGCGGCTTTCGCTATATTGACAGTGTTTTATATCCAACTTAGAATGAAAGGAGCCTTCGTGTGAATTTTATCTTTAGTGAGGTATGGTGGATGAATACAATTATTGCTGCAATCATAACAGGAATGTTCACGCTCATTTGTTCTTACATAGCCTATTCTTACAAAATAAGAAAGGGCTTAGATACAATAGAGCGTATGGAACACACTCAGGAAAGCAGGCAAAAAGAACTTTCAGGGCAGCATGAAAAAATGTCTGAAAAGCTTTCTCAGGAACACCAGCAAATCAGCCGGGATATCCGGCCTTATGCTGACAAGATAGTAAGAATCGACAGCCATATGACAGACCTTGTTCAAAGAGCGAATCAGCAGGATTCGTTATACCACAGCCTAAGTAGAGAACAGCAAAAAATGAGTGATTTTATCCAGCATGGCATAGACGGATATCATGCTGTACAGGCTGAACTTCTCCGACTTTCTGCCGAGAACCAGAGCTTGAAGCAAGCTGTGCAGGAAAAAGACCATCGTATTGCCTGTACACAGGCTGACTTGGAGCAGGCACATAAAAGGTGCGAAGAACTGGAGCATCGAAACAACATGCTTTTGAGGCAGCAACGCCAGGCAAAGCAAGGGCATGAATATGACAGTATAGAGCTATAAGACAATCCAATATTTTAGGCCGAAACTGCTTTACGAGTTTTAACGTAAGGCGGTTTTTTCTTTGTCTGGCCCATACGCCATAAGCCCCATGCGCTCCCCCGCATGGGGCTTTTCATATACAGCGGCAGAGGGGTGCGACACTGTGTCGTACCCCCCTGCCATTTACATCTAAGAAAGGCCCTTTGCAACACAAACAAAACATGGTAAATTGATACCAAAGAGGAGGAATCCCGCATGAAGAAAAAATTATTTCTCTTTTTTCCGGCCCTGTGCCTGTGCCTGCTTTTGGCAGGATGTACCAAGGTGACAGGTATTGGCCTGCCTGCCAGCCTGGAGCTTGAGAAGGGCGAAACTGCACAGCTGGAACTGGAATACACATACGATAACGCCGAAGCATCGGATGAGGAAAAGACCGACGCCGCAAACAAGGCGGAAATCACCTACACCGTGGAGGGCGATGCCGTGACGGTGGATGAAACCGGGCTTGTCACTGCCGCCCAGGGCGGTGAGGCCACGGTGACGGCCGCATTGAAGGGCGGCAGCACCGCAAGCTGCATTGTTACGGTAACAGTGCCTACCGAGCGCGTAGAAGTGCCAGAAGAGCTGATACTGTATATGGGTGGCGAGGACAGCGCCCCGCTGGGCGCAAAGGCGCTGCCGGAGGACGCTACCTCTGCGCTCGGCTATAAAAGCAGTGATGAGGGCATTGCCACCGTGGATGCAGATGGCAACGTGACGGCCGCCGCGCCGGGCGAATGCATCATCACCACAGCCAGCGGCGGCAAAACAGCAGAGACGAAGGTAACTGTAAAAGTAGCCGCCACCGGCATCACGCTGGGCAGCGAGGGCGGCGTGCTGTATGTGGGCAACGGGGTGCAGCTGAAGCCGCGCACCCTGCCTGAAGAAGCAGACGCCAGCACCTACACCTACGAAAGCAGCAACACCAAAGTGGCCACCGTGACGGCGGAAGGCTGGGTGCAGGCAGTGGACGCAGGCAGCGCCACCATCACCGTGACGAGCGCCGAAGGGCACACAGCCACCTATGCCGTGGTGGCAAAGGTGTATACCCCGCCCAAAACGCAGGCAGGCACAGCCAGCGGCGGCGCATCGGCCACCGGCGGCGCTGGCACAGCGGGCGGCGGGGGCACAGCCCCCTCTGGCGGCGGTGTATCTTCAAGTGATGGAGGCTATAACAGACCTGCTCCCGATGTGACCAGCCCCGATGTCTTTATCGACCCGAACGCGCCGGAAAACCAGTTGCCCGACCTGTCTTAAAACAAGGGTACGACACAGTGTCGTACCCCCTGCCAGACAAAAGAAAAGTATAGGCAGAAAGCCGCTTTACACGCAATGTGTAGGGCGGTTTTTTCTTTGTCCGGCCCATACGCCATAAGCCCCATGCGCTCCCCCACATGGGGCTTTTCATATATAGTGGCAGAGGGGTGCGACACTGTGTCGTACCCCCTTTGCCAAACAAAATCACGATAAGGAGAGAGCCATATGCGAAAGAGAATGAAGCGCTGCATTGCAGCACTGCTGGCCGCTGCCCTTGTGTGCAGCCTGGGCTTCAGCGTACTGGCCGAAAGCGGCAGCATACAGCCCACGTCCACAGCCGTGCCGACAGGCAGCTCGGATGCAGCGGACGTATCGTCTTCTGTGCCGCCAACCGAGCCGGAAAGCACGCCGCTGCCGGAGAGCACGCCAGCCTCATCGGCGGCACCGTCTGAAACACCGCTGCCCTCGGAAACGCCGGGCACTGTGGAAACACCAGCCCCTACTGAAACGCCGCAGGCCACAGCCACGCCGGAGCCAACGCCGACGCCAGCGGAAACCCCAGCGCCCAGCGCGACGCCGGAGCCGGGCGAAACCCCAGCGCCCACCGCCACACCAGCCCCGGCTTTTGAAAAGCTGGAAGTGACAGACACCACCGGGGCCGTGCAGGCCGAGGTGGGCGATGAAGTGGAGTTTTCGGTTGAGTTAAACCGCGATGACGTGGAGGTAGCCTACCAATGGCAGGTGCTGGACACCGCGCCCGGGCAGGAAGAACAGCCGGAGGCCATCTATGATTACGGCGAGGGCGAAAGCACAGATTACTTTTTCCCTCTGGAAGACATGACGGAGGAAGAGCTGCTGGCGCAGAACCCGGGCGCGACATGGCCCGGCATTGAAATGTACTATGCCCTGCGCGACAGCCAGGTGTCTACCTTCAGCACGCGCAGCGCAAACGCCGAGCCGCCGCGCATTGAGAACGGCACGCCCAACTTTGTGCTGAACCCGGAAGAAACCGACGTGGAGGCGGGAGAAATTGCCTGGCGGGACATCGACGGTGAAACAGAAGCCAGCTATGTGCACACCGTAACGGAAGGTGAAGAACACCTTTCTTACCGCTGCATCGTCACCGTGACGGACGAAGAATATCTGGCCGAGGCGCAGCAGGCCGCACAGAGCGCCGCAGAGGGCGCAGAACCTCAGGAAAGTGAAGCAGGCGAAGAAGTCCCCACCGAAGCGGAAAACGCTGAAAACGGGCCTTCCAGCGTGCCAGAGAGCGCACCGGAAAACACAGCGCCGGAAAAAGAAGAAACCAGCGCGCCCGGTGAAGCAGAACAGCCTGCCAGCGAGAGCACTGCTGAAGGGCTTGCGGAAGAAAGCATCATCACAGAAACCATGCACATTGAAGTGCCCGCGCAGCCGGAGGAAGGCCAGCCTGAAGAAGAGCCGCAGGGCCTTATGGCCGGGTTATTTTCCCTTTTCCGGGCAAATGGAACGGCGCCGGACGTGAAGCTGTCGGAGGACAACCAGTGGCTGGTGGGCATGGACACCACCATGGAATACATCACGGCCAATACCTATGAGGAACAGGACGCCAGCGCTGCAAACAACCCCTATTGGACAAAAATTGCTGGCGGCACGCGCCCGGATGGCACAAAGTACGCCCCTACATCTTTGGTGGATGGCAACATGATGGAAGTGCTTTCCGCCTGGTACGGCAAAACCGTGTATGTGCGCATTGCCGGGAACAGCGGCAAGGGCACGGCCATTGAGATACCGGCCTATACCGGCATCGACTACCAGACAGGCCAGAGCGTGCTTTATAAAAAAGCGGTGCGTGTGCTAAACGCATGGGTGCCGAACACGGGCCGCAGCTTTTACAATGCCTTTCTTCGTACGGCCCTGAATGACGGGTGGGCGGCAGATGATTGCCATATCACAGTGGATACCGTGCCAACAGATACTTTTAACAAGGTGCCGCTGTCTTATCTGACAAACGCAGAAGGCGATTACATCTACGACCTGTTTATCTGGGGCAGCGCCACGATGGAGATACCCGACCTTTCCGGCGCGGCCGCGTGGGCTTTGCAGGATTATCTTGCAAAGGGCTACGGATTTATGATTGGGCATGACATGATGTACCATTACGGCGGCGTGGCCGGAGAAGGCTATGTGCCCGACCCGAACGACACCACCACGCCGTATTACCAGCTGAACACCGACATGGCGGGCAGCTGGAACATGAACTGGCTGATGGGCCAGAACGAGATGTACGATGTGGCCAACCCGTATGACGCCGCCAGCATGATTTTGTGCTGCGGCAACTGGCACGACAAAACGCCGCTGTACGGCGATGATTCCGGCAGCAGCACCTTGCGCGTGGTGACGCGCACCGAGGGTGACCCCTTCACTTCTGTGGCCGCGCGCTGCCCGACAAACTATCCATATAATGCAAGTTTTCAGGGCCCTGAGTTTACTGTGGGGCTAACCATTGACGCCAGCGCCACGCACACCAACATGCAGATGGCGTTTGGCACCATCTGGGTAGATTATGCCTCAAACAGTATCGAGCAGAAAGGTTTCGGCCGCCTGATGACGGCCACCCGTGCCGGGCTGCAGGGCACCAACAATTTTTACCTTACCACAAACGGCAGCTTTGGCATGAACCAGATAGGCCATAAAACGGCGAATTTTAATGTGGCAAAAATTGACGAATGCCGCATTTTGGCCAACACCGTGATGTACCTGAGCCAGCGCCAGCAGTGCCAGGTGTGCCAAAGCCAGCAGAACGGCAACCAGGAAGTACACTTTGTACACCGCATCAGCAGCGCCGAGGAATTGGCCAAGCTGAACGACCAGGATAAATACTGGTTTACGCACCCGATTGGGGATTGTTACATCCTTGCGAACGACATTGTGCTGCCGGACGATTGGACGCCCATCCAGGGCTTTACGGGGCATTTTGACGCTGACAGTCACACCATCACGCTGGGGGCAAACGGCGCGCCGGTGTTTGACACCGGCACAAAGGGCTGGAACCTCGGCTCCGAAAAAGAAAAAGGCACGCCCGCCATTGTGGATGCAGGCGGCGGCCGCACCACCGGCGTGGCCCGTGTGGTAGGCTATCTTTCCGGCCTTGGGCTGGAGGACGCAGGCGGCACACAGGGCTACACCGTTACAGTGTTCGGCACGGACGGTAATGAATATTCCTGTGTGGCCAACCGTGACGGCAAATATGTGCTCTCCAACTTGCCTTGCACAGGCGTGATGCAGGCAGAAGTAAAAGACCGCAGCGGCAATGTGGTAATCAGCCGCGAAATTGGCCGCGTGTGCGTGCCCGGCACGCTGGACGATTACGCCATCCCGGTGCGCAACGGCGAAGAACATGCACAGACTGCCGAAGGCTTTTGGGCCAGCGCCGAAACCACGCAGCTGTATGTGCTGGGGCTGGAGGCCCTGCCCGTATTAAACACCACCATCTATGAGGAACAGGACGCCATCATGCTGGAGGGCGGCGCGCGGTATCACCAGCTTGTCACAGATATCAAATGGGAGTACCGCACTAAGGGAAGCCGTGTGTGGCTGCCTATTGAGGATTCCGGCCTTGCTTATGAGGTATCCGAACCGGTATTCCATGAAGCCGGTGAAGAAAGCTGGACGGAAACCACCCTCACGTTGCGGAATGTGCCCATCAGCTGGGACGGAACGAATTTCCGCGCCGTGGTAAGTAGCAACGGCACCACCAAAAACACCTATGACGTGGCCACCAAGGCCAAAAGCGGCCTGCTTACGGTGCTGCCGCGGCCCATCTATTTACAGCAGGCAAAAAACACGACAGTATACGTTGACCAGGCCGCCACATTCGTGGCCGAGGCCGATTTCTTTAAGACGCTGGAACAGGGCCTTCAAGTGCGCTGGCAATACCGGGTGAAGGGCTTTGACTGGCTGGAGCTGGGCGACTTTTCTTCTTTCGAGTTTGAAACAGCCGCCACTTCCCAGGCTAACGCCGGGACAGCGAACCCGGAGCTTGCGCCGCACCACATTACGGCCACGCTGACGCTGCCGGGCTGTGAACTCGATTTGGACGATTACGAGTTCCAGGCTGTGTTTTCTTATCCATCCGGCCTGCTTTGGGGCGCGGACGAAACGGTGCGCGCCGGTGAGCTGGGCACTTCTCTGGCCAACAATGTAGCGGAAGAACGCGAAGGCCGCCTGAATGTGCTGCCGGGCGTGATAGAGGCTACAAAGCCAGAGGACGTGACCGTGCAGCTCACACACCCGGCCACGGTGTATGAAGATGAAGTGATGTTTGAAAGCACCATAACCTACCGCCCGGATGATGTGGGCAATGCCGAGCCGCCTGCGATTGGCTGGCGTTACAAGAATGGCCTTGCAGGGCAGTACGCCGAGTGGACACAGGAAGCGGCCGCCGCCATCTGGCCGGATATGGAAACCCGCGTTGTGTATCTGGACGCCAGCGGCGCGGAAGTGGACGCCCCGGTGGCGCTGGAAACAGGAAACCCTGACGAGAAGAAAGTAACCACGCGCCTGTACCTGAAGAATGTACCCCTGGAAATGGACGAAGGGGAAAATCACTATTTCTTTGCCGTGCAGGCAGCGACGCAGCATTTGCGCGAGAACATCCGTGCGTCCAGCGCGCCTGGCGGCCTCTCCATTGATTACAGCATCCACATTAAGCACAGGGATGCAGAGGTGGCAGACGGCACGGGCGGTAGCAAACTGTATACCTACCCGCAGCTGGAAATCGTTGCGCCGAACGGCCTGCGCACAGTGACCGTGCAGTTTGCGGGCGAGCATGATAAACGCGATGCGATTCAGTACGGCACGCTGCCAGGCGGTATTACGGCCAGCAAAGCAAGCGGAGCCGACGCCATTACGTTCAGCAGCAAAGATTTGATTCCCGCTGCTGACTGGCAGGCGTTTATCCGCACGCTAGAATACACCGTATACGATGATGAAGCCACCCTCTATTGGTACATCGACGAGAACGAGAGCAATTTACAGTACGATTCCAGCACCGGCCATTTCTATGAATTTGTACCGGCCGAAGGCATCCAGTGGACGGCGGCCTACCAGGCCGCAGGCGGCTATTTTAACGATGAATTGAACGCCACCGGCTACCTGATGCAGATAGACAGCGAAGCCGAACAGCAAACGGCAGAACGCCTGGCAGACGGCAAAAAAGTTTGGGTAGGCGGCACAAAAAATTCTTCTTTTTCCGGCACTACTGACTGGAGCTGGATGACCGCCAGCGGCGCGCACAAGCTGGAGGGCTACACGAATTGGGCCTCCGGGCAGCCGGGCACTGCCAGTGACCGCATGTATATGAGCCTGAACACCAACGGCCAGTGGCTGGCCGAGCGGAACGATGGCACACAAAGCTATACCGTGGTAGATATGGCGCAGCATTGGGGGAATGTGAACCTGTATCTCAACAGCCCTTCGCGTGGTTATGACATCAACCTGACAAATGGCCATAAATACTATGTACATGCAGCGGGGGCGGGCGTAGGTGATTCCAACGCATCCCTGCGGTTTGATTTCCCCGCGCTGGGTATTTCCTTTACGACAAACAGCTATAAAGATTATCTGAACAAATCCACGATTGTAACGTACACCGGCGCAACCGGCAAGCAGACGGGCACTTTTGCCATTCAGCACACCGGCCCGGATGTATCCGGCATCTACACGCAAATTCAGCAATTCGATGTCATCGACCTTACGGCTGTATTTGGGGCCGGAAACGAGCCATCTGCCGCCTACTGCGCGCAGTTTAACGGCATGACAGGCAGTAAAACCGTGACCTATAACAGCGAGACAACCGATAAAGCCGGATACCTCATTGAATACGGTGAAGCGGATGTAAACTTCAGCCGGAACACCCGCAGCGCGTATGACATTGATGTAGTGCCGGACGGGCTGGATGGACGCCGTACCGTTAAGGTGGCCATTTCTGCCGAAGACCGTGTATACGATGGCACCGAGACGAATGCACAGGTCTCTTTCCGTCTGGACGGCGGCGGCACACTGCCGGAGGCAGACGCCGAAGAGCTGCTGGCCGCCCTGCAGGTAACATACACCGAAACCGGGAAAACCACAGATGCAAACGGCACGGGCAGTGAAGCCATCCATAGCAACAATCTGGAGCTTTACCATGCAACGGTGGCACCTAAAGATGCCGCCTCGCCTATCCTGGCAAAATACCTGCTGGAATTCGAGAATGACGGCAAGTGCACTTTCCGCATTTTGCCGCGCCCGTTGCACGTCTACTCAACCGACAATGACCGCGAGTATGATGGAACCACCAATGCCACTGTAACGAACCTGAAGTTCCGCGCTGCCGATGATGAATCCGGCGTGGTGGCAGGCGATAAGGTGGCGGTGGCACCAGGCAGTTTCGCGGGCGTACACAGTGTTATCGACCAGACAGATGGGAAACAGGTGGAAATCACGCGCCGCGTGGATGTACGCCTGAGCCTTTCGAACAATGAACTGGGTGACTATTACATCGCCAGCGAAGAGTACACCGGGGCCGTGCTGCCGCGCAGCCTGCATGTGCACAGCCTGTACCTGGATGACGGTGACGACGCCAACAACCCACGCAACATCAAGCAGTATGACGGCACCGACGCAGCTGTTATCTCCGATATCCTCATTGACGGCATCATCGACGGCGATGAGGTATGGGTGGACAAGGACAGCTACGCAGGCACCTATGCGCAATCCGATGCAGGTGAAGATTTGACAGCGGACGGGACAGCTAAACCGAACCGTTACCGCAACTTGAAGGAGGTAGATATTACCCGCACAGAAGCCATTGCCCTTGTACATAACGAAAAGGGCAACTACCGCATTGCCAGCGAAGATTACTCCGGCGCTATCTATCGCCGCGCGCTGTCCATCATGGTGGGTCACATGGTAACCACCTACGGCGACGGCCTGGACGAGACGCCTACCACAGCGGGCACTTACTCAGCCACAGAGGGCGGCAGCGGCACACACCTTACAATTTCCGCTCTTGTGGCAAACGATGTGCTGAAGCTGGATGATTCCAAGGGCGGCTTTGTGTATGACGCCATAACCGAAAAAACACCGGCTGGCACTTATCCGCTGGATTATGAGGGCATCAACGAAACCAACTATCCTGTGTTGAGCAACTATATCATCTGGCAGGAGCCGGGTGATATCACTGTGCTGCCGCGGAAAATCACCATCACGGTAAATCCGAGCGAAAAGGTATATGGCGACGCCAACCCGCCGTTCAGTGTGAGCTATGAAGGCTTCATCAACGATGACACGCCAGAAGATATGCTGGAGGGCGAGCTGGAATACAAAACGGATTGTGACGAGCGCAGCCCGGTGCGCTATTACGATGACGGTAGTTATGCACCCTACGAAGTAAGTGCCAGTGGCTTGACGTGCAAAGAAAACGAGAACCATGAGTATAACTACGAAATCGAGTGGGTGCCAGGGCCGCTTGTGGTGAAACGCCGCCCGGTGGTAATCACCGGCCCGACCATCGAAATCAATGAGGGCGAACCTGTGCCGCCATTCCATTACACCCCGGAAAATCCGCTGGTAAACGGGGATGAATTTGTGTCCGGCGGGCTGTTCACAGACCCTGAAAATCCCACCGCACCAGGTGAATATCCCATCCTATCCGACCTGGACGCCGGGCCAAACTATGACCTGACGTACATCCCCGGCAAACTTATTATCAACCAGCACCTTGGCGTTATCAAAATGTATCTGCCGCAGGAAGAAGCAACGGTACACACGCCGGACGGAATGACTTATACCGTTTCCGGCAAACCCGGCAAACCCTTCCCGAAAACTGATGTGAATATAACAGAAGTGGAAAATGCGACAGAAAATGAGGATGGCAGCATTACTGTGCCGTTTGGCTTTACCTCAGCCGAGGGCGAAGAACCGGGCTATACCCCGCCTGAAATGGTGGAATATCAGGGCAAGACCTATGTGCTGGCAGAAAAGGATGTACAGATAAATGCCTCTGAAGCCCCAGCCGGAAAAGAAGAAACCGTACACTACGATGGTCTCACGGAAAAAACTGTACCCGATACATACCACATCGAGAACGGCGCACAGTCTTATGATTTGGTGCTGAAAGATGTGAGCTATGCCGAAGCCGAACCGAGCACACTGACTATCGACTATGTAAGCAGTGCTGAACCGGCTGCCCCGCAGACCTATACAGCAAATGTCGATGGCAAGCCTGTTACTTTTATCTTGTCCGGCATTGAGCAGACAAGCGATTATGCCTGGCGCCCGCTGGACATGCCTGTTGAGTATTGGGGGCACCCGTTGGCGAAGTATTACCTTGGAGAAATCTCCAAAGGGCGCGCAATGCCTTATAACGAGGCACGGCCTTATTATGACGGGTATGAGGCTGACATTTTGGATTACCTGGGCGTAAGCGATAAGGAATACCGTATTGCTGCTTCTAAATGGACAGACGATGGTTTCCAAGCCATCGAGCACCAGCTGCGCCGCCGTGGCACCATTACGCTGGAGCATTACACCGCGACATGGACGGCCACCTATGTTTCCGCCAGCCTCGGTTATACCGCCGAAGCCGTTTATACGGACGATATCAATGGCACCGTAAGCTATACTGCCTTGGCCACTTATAAGCCAGCTGGCGGCTTTCCTGTGCTGCGGGCTGTCGTCATCGCAAGCGCCGGCATCGCATTGCTGATTCTGGCCATTATTCTTATCCTTCTGGCGCTCAAAAAGAAGCGTGAACAAGAGGGATTGAACAAATCTGATTCGAAGGGAGAGATACCGCAAAACCCGTTTTATAAGTAAATAACCGGCGAAGAGGGGCGTTCTGCAGAACGCCCCTCTTGCTATGAAAGGAAGTGATTTTTTGAGCACAAGGGCCCCATCACAAAATGATTTGATTACAGCCATTAAAGACCGTATTGACATTGCAGAGTTTATGGCCAAACAAGGATATACCCCTATATGGCGCGGCAGACGAGAGCGAATCACCCTGAAAGAACATGACAGTTTTGTATATGACCCGACAACACGGCATTTCTGGTGGAACGCCCGAGGCATTGAAGGTGACATCATTGACTTGTATGAATATATGCGTGGCTGCTCACGCGATACCGCGCTGCGCGAAATGCGCGCCATGATTCACGGCGAATATTCTGCACCCCTTCCCTCGCGCCATCCTCTTCCTGTGAAGCCGGATACTGCCAAAACGAGCTTTGAGCTGCCGAAAGCTCATCCAGACAAAATAAGACAAATATATGGTTATCTTATCCGACAGCGATGCATCGAGCCTGACGTGGTGAAATGGTTGAATAAGAATGGTTACATTTTTGCAGACGAACGTAGGAATCTTTGCTATGCTTCTCGCGCTTATGGAACAGGGCAATATGATTATTGCGCCAAAAAGGGAACATTCACAGACCTGAAGACACACCAGCCACCTCATTTCCGACAGGCGTTACCAGGAGGGAATTATGCTTCTCGTTTCACAGTCAACATGGTTCGGCCAGATGGGCAGCCAAACCCTGTCAAACAGGTGTTTGTTTGTGAGGCGGCGGTAGATGCCTTTTCAATTATGAGCCTCTTGCACCGTAATGGGCGGGATTTCACACGTTATGGTTATATTTCACTGGAAGGCTGTTATGAAAAGCCTGCTGGCTATCATCTGGAGCATCATCCTGAAATCCAGCGGTTCTATTTAGCTCAGGATAATGATGAAGCCGGGAACCGTTCCCGGCTTCATGTTCGTGAATTGCTTTTAGATAAAGGCTTCGCTGGAAAAATTATAGATAAAGTCCCACCAACCCCGGGAAGAGACTGGAACCGGGAACTGCAGTCTATTGTATGGAGAGAAAGCTTTGCACGTTCGCTGGAACAGGCCAAGGAGGTAAGGCTATGAAAAGTATTTCTTCCTGGGCAGCAAGTCTGGAAGATAAAATTCTAGGGGCACTTTGGTCATTGCTTCAGAATATGTTGATTCCCATTATGAGCGGGTTATCCGCCGTTCTTTTTATTATTTGTATTTTTCAGGCCATCAGCAGTTATCAAAGTGGCGACCAGGTAAGCACACGGCGCAATATCAAAAATGCATGCATTTGCCTGTTCGTTGCTGTGTGTATGTTAGGAATCTGGATAGCCATTCCTAAAACAACAACTATTTTTTAATATCAGGAGGATATTCTTATGGGACAGTTTGATTCTTTTACGCAGTCTGTTGGCGATAGTTTTGTAGGTTTGATTGGTTCCGTTGGGCGCAACATTGTTTGCCCGGTAGGCTGTGCAGTCTGTGCGGTTATGTGCATTTTATCTATTATTGGTGCCATCTCGTCATACAACCTTGAAAACGGCAGGTCTTCTGAATTCTGGCGCAAATGTTTTGCAGCCGCCATCTGTCTGTTCGGTGCAGTTTCCATGGGAGCGATATGGCTTTTGTTCGCGGATTATTTCCAATAAATCGTTAAGCACATTAGTTCACCCAGCCGTCCGACGTGGCCGGGCGGCTGGGCATCTTGAAGGGAAATGCTATGAATGCGATTCAAAATATTTTTGAAGGATTATACAACTGGTGGTTTGAGGATACAACATCAAAAATTTTTGATTGGATATCTCAATCACTCTCCTTCATGGCCACCGGTTCTTCTGAATTTTGGCAGGCAGATTTGGTAGGCACCCTGCTAAAAGTCTCGGTCGTTATGTCCAGCATCGCATTTGCGGTAGCCTTTATCGTAATGCTGTTTGATGCGGCAGAGACGGCGGCAGAAGAAAAGCCGGTTTACATTTCATCTCTTGTTACCGACTGTGTGAAAGGGCTGGTTTTTTTAAACGCCGCGCCGTACCTTGGGAAGTTTTCCATGCTGCTGCTTTTTGAAATTTTGCAGGAACTCAACTGGAAAGACAGCCTGGCCGAAACCGTAAACGGCTGGATGGATGCCATCAGTTCCGGCTTTGGCATTGGATACCTTATTTGTATCATAGCCAGCATTTACTTTTTCTGGCAAAGCATGAAAAATAGCGGCTTGATGTTTTTACACATGATGACATGTGCACTGTATGTGCCATCTATCGTGCGCGGAGACCAAACAGCAATGGGTGGTTGGATTAGACAGGCAGCCTCTATCATGCTCACCTACTTTTTTCAGTATCTCATGTTTTACTGCGGCCTTTATATACTTTACCAAGGCAACCTGATTACGGCCCTTATCCCATTCATCACCATGTTTGGCGTACCACGATTGCTTGATAAATTCGGGTATTCATCCGGAACAGGTGGGGTTGGAAACGCTGTAACTTCTATCATATTCCAAGGTGCGTCTCTGATTGCAAGAGCATGATTTGCTTTCGATAGGAGCCATTGAAGGAAAACTATAACCATTGAGGGAGAACTATTATGAAATCTAGCGATGTTTATCTTTGTCCCGGCAAGCTGCAAAGCCGCTTTTTGCTGGGCATTTGGGCCATACCGGATTTGTTGGCGGTCATTGTATGTCTTCTTTTGATGATACCAACCCGGCAATTCATCCTGTTCGGCGGCATTATCGGCGCAATCCTTATTTTAGGTGCCCGGCCAACGCGCGAACAGAGCGTGCTGGACGGGGTGCTTCAGCACATAAAATATCATACAAAGCCACAAACATTTAAACAGGCACAGACCGGACAGAAAAAAGTAAAGGCCGGCACAAAACGCGCCTTCCCTTTTCAACAGCTAACAGAATTTCAAATTCAGGAGCAGCGTGTGGTATCGGGCAATTCTTTCATTTATTTTTACCGCTGGTCTCCACCCAACACACACATCATGACGGATGAGGAAATCAAGCATGAAATCGTCCGGCTCGGCCGGTTGTTTGATAAGCTTGGTTGCACATTTTCGATGTTTGCAACCGATAAGCTGGAGAATCTCGATGAAGTGAAAAACTTCTATCTTTCTCTTCCCGTCCGATATGAATATATGATTTCTGATATTGTAGCCAACATTGAAAAAAGCGATGTAAGCAGTGCATCTGTACAACGTGCATACTACTTTATTTACAAGACAAAAAAAGAAAATGATGAGATATATAAGACGCTGATTGCAGAAGATTATCGTGTTACCAAGGCGAATAAAGCCGAAATCGCCCTTCTTTTGCGAAATTTCTTTGTCCGAGAATTTGTATCTTGTGACATCTACACGATTGCGCAGGAAACCGCCAACATTCCCGGCATGGAAAAGGCCAAGGCGGCTGTATTCAATCGGGAAATCCAACGCAGGCTTTGCCCTCATAATCTGGATTTCCTTGCTACCTATGGGCAACAAGGCAGTTACATGCGTAAAACGATTATTATTAAAAACTTCCCGAAAGAGATTCCTCCCTGTGCCTTAAAAGAACTTGCCAAGCTGCGCGGCACAACTTTCCACATGCGGCTGGCCCCTATGAGCAATATGGTAGCTCGAAAACTGGTAGACAACCAGGCAAAACTGCAAAACGTGCGTATCGGCAGCAATTCGGCCACCGAACAGGAAGAAGCGCTTGCACAGGCCAAGTTGATTCGGGATTTTTATGCTGAAATCGCCAGAAACCAAAATAAAACATATTATGTGAACATTTTTATTGAAATCTATGGAAAGACCAAAGAGCAGCTTTCCGAAAAAGAGCATAAAGTGCGTGAATTATTGGCCGGTGTCAATACCACATACGATGTATTGCGTCTTGAGCAAAAGGATGCTTTTCTTTCTGTATCACCGCTTGGCAGTGACCATTTTCTAGCAGATGCCAACAACATGCCATCCAAGACAGCAGCTGCACTTTTTCCTTTTTCCACGTCTTTCTGTTTGGATGCCCATGGGCTTCCCCTTGGAATGACAGAAGATGGCGGCCTTTTTTATCTGGACATTCAAAAAAGGTCGGATGACATTCCCAGCAACAACGTATTCACTGCAGGCACATCCGGCATGGGAAAAAGTTACCTTACGAAAAAGGTTATTTCCATGCTGCGCATGTTTGGTGTGAAGATTTATGTGTTCGACCCCGAAAGCGAATATCACGATTTAACACGTCAAATGGGAGGGACTATAGACAACTGCGCCAGTGGACGGCGTGTCATCAATATTTTTGAAGTCCGGCGTTTGAAAACGCCGGAGGATGATGAAAGCCCGAATGAAAAAGATGCATTGGGATACAGCGGTTCTACACCAATGTTCTATCAACACTTGAGCTGGCTGCAAGATTTGTTCAGTGTTTTGTACCCCAAGTTGGATGACGTCTACTTGAAAGCGCTTATGGTTCTGGTACAAGACATGTATCAAGAACAAGGTATTAACGAGGACACTGATTTCTTCCATTTAGAGCATCGAGATTATCCTACTTTCACAGAGTTATATCAATTCATTGAAAATCGGGCCGATGAATCCTATAAGATGATTTCCAGCGAGATGATGAAACACATTCTCCTGTATATCAAGAGCGCTTATGATGGCGCTCTCAGCCCTCTATTTAACGGAATTACCAATATCGATGCGGAAGATTTTATCGACTTTGATATGCGTGATTTAATGCAAGGAAGCGAAGAATGCCAGCGTGCCGTGCTGTTCAATATCTCAACCTATTTATGGAACCGCATTTTGCTGAAAGAGGGCTGGACAATGCTGGCCATCGATGAGCTGCATATGTATCTCCAACATCCTTATATGAGGAAAACACTTCAGTCCATGGTGCTGCGCGCCCGAAAGTATAACGCTATGATTTGGTGTGCCACTCAGCAGATTACCCATTGTCTTAACCCCCAATATGCCTATGAGGTCAGTTCTTTGCTGAATTCTTCTCCCATTAAGTTTCTTTTCAATCTTGGTGATGTGGAATTAGGTGAGGTGAAGAAGGCTCTTAGCCTGAAAGACGGAGAAATCAAATGCATAGCAGCCGCAGTCAAACGTCATTGCCTGGTACTTGCAGGGAAAGAGAGATATGCCATCGAAGTTGGCACATTACCGTATGAAGAGCACTTATTTGGCAAAGGCGGTGGACAATAGGAGTTGATTGTATGTCCCCCGAAATAACTATATTCATTGCGAAAGCTGCCACAGATAAGCGCGTATGGATAGCTGTAATTGCCACTGTATGCGCACTTCTTTTTTGTCTGGCCAGTTGTTCAGCATTCTCGATAAGCAGCCTTGTTGCATTTAGCACATATCCATCTGAACCAGATGATTTGCTGGCCGTGGAAGCCGCTTATTCGGAACTTGAAACACAACATATTGAATCTCTTAAAAACAGTGAACAGACAAAGCCAGGCTATGACGAATACCGATACATAACCGACGCCGTCGGGCACGATGCACATGTACTGGCTTCCTATCTTTCCGTGGTTGTCGGCAAGTACAATATCCAATCGGTTTCTAATATCCTGCCTTCACTTGTCGCCCGTCAATATACCGCGAGTTACACCGAACAGGAGGAAATACGCGAGCGTGTTGTAGGTTACAAACCGGATTCTGAAGACCCATCTAAACTTATTCCTGTTATTGAAGAATACACCGCAAGGATATTGGTTACCACCATCACCAATAACTGGTTAAATTTTATTCGAGACGATATCCCTGAGGACGCACAAGAGCAATATGATATATATTTCTATTTTAAGGGCAATTATCCAGATTTGTTCGGTGATTCTCTTACCATCCCCGATTACAGCACGGGGGAATTTATCTGGCCCTTGCCAGGCTATACCACCATCTCATCACCTTTTGGTTCCAAGCGGTTTATCAACGGAAAATGGGATGTACACAGAGGTATTGACATCCCGGCACCGGAAGGCACGCCTATTTATGCTGCCGCGACTGGTATAGTATCCACCAAAGCGCATTGGAGCTATGGAACGTGTGTCAAAATCAGCCATACCGAAAGCATGGTGACAATCTATGGACATATGGTCGCACGGGCACCAGGTATTACAGACGGCGTGGTAGTCACAAAAGGCCAGTTAATTGGTTATGTGGGCTCTACTGGAAATTCGACGGGATACCACCTTCATTTTGAAGTTGATATCAACGGCATCAACACAGACCCTGCACTCTTTATTGAAAATTTCCCTACTTGATGCCGAATGTAAAGAAAGGGGGTACGACACTGTGTCGTACCCCCTTCCCCACATCCGTTCTTCCCTGCCGGATTGCCTCTTTGCAGGGGGTGCGACACTGTGTCGTACCCCCTTTCCCTCATCCGTTTTTCCCCGCTAGAATGCCTCTTTGCAGGGGGGTGCGACACTGTGTCGTACCCCCTTTCCCTCATCCGTTTTTCCCTGCCAGAATGCCTCTTTGCAGGGGGGTGCGACACTGTGTCGCACCCCCTTTAATCCGATACCTAACCATTAAGAATAGAGGGGATTTTGTGAATCAATGTACCTTAATCCTTGCCGACGGAACGGAAATCATTATTGATGGTGACCTTCACCATATCGACTTCAGCAAGTGCTCCAGTGAAGAAATCATTTCCTTTGCTAAACAGTATCTTGCCGAACATCACATTTTTACAAAAGAAGGAGGAAGTAGCACTCATGAATGAAAAAGGTATCAAGCCACAATCTTCAGAAGAACAGTCCCAGAAACGCAATGCAATAGATATTGCAAAAGAACACATCCAACAGCTGTGTGAAGGATTCCAGCAATCCCCTGAAAAAATTGCCGAATATTTAACATTCGCTGCACAGTTCTACAATTATAGTGCGCGAAACACAATGCTCATCTATCATAAAAACCCCCATGCCGTTTTTGTTGCCAGTAGAACAAAGTTTCAAGAAATGGGGTTTGCTTTAAAGCGCGGTGAATACTTTAAACCCACCTGGATTCTTCGGCCAGAAAAGAAAGCATTTTTCCAGCGTGGTGATGAAATAGTGGCTCTCAAAAATGCTACGCGCGAAGAGCGCGAGTTGTTGGCACAGGGGACTCTTGAGACATTCACCCGCACGTATTTCAGACCTGCCCGTGTTTATGAACTGGCTCAGACAGATTGCCCACCTGAACAGTACCCAAAAATTTGTGGCCGTGGATTTTCGGATGCAGAGCACAAGGCTCTATATGAACGCCTGAAAGTAGCAGCAGAACTTGGCGGATTTTCAATAGAAATCCACACACTAAATAGTTCTTCTCTGTCAGGCTATTGCATCCCTGAAGATAAGAGAATAGTTCTCAACGAAAATCTTGGTGATACAGAACGCTTAGTCACATTAAATCATGAATGGGCACATGGAATGTTACACATATCTTCCGACCTTGCCCCAGAGATAAAGGAATTTGAGGCTGAAGCTGCGAGCATCGTTTTACAGCAGCGCTTTAATTTGCCGGTATCGGATGAATCAAGAGCTTATATAGCTAACTGTCTAAGGCAATGCCATGAAAATCCTGATTTCAATTTGGAAAAAAGCCTGTGCCGCGTCATAAATCACGCCAATTTTGTGTCCGAACATATGGAGCTTGAGGAGCTGAGACAGGCAATTCAAAATACTCTTCCACAAGAGCATTCCATTGAACAAATCAACCAGGCTTTTATGCAAAACATCTAAGGGGGGATGTCAAGAAAAAGCTAAAGTCTCAAAGGAGTTCAAAAGGAAAATGAAAAACGATAAAAAAAGCCATTCTCCCATATCGCGTATTGTGTTATGTTCCGCCATTGGCCTGATGCTATATTTTGTACTTTCTCTTTTTCTGGGTATCCAGCCAGCACTTACAGCATCCAGCAAAGGCCAAGCCCTTCTTCTCATGTTGGGGCATTTATGGTGGCTCAAACTTTTCATCATTGCTTTTTGCATTTTAGGTTACCTTGCGCTTCATGGAAAGCCCAAACTGGCCATCCGTGATGACGTAGCTGGAAGCGGGCAGCATGGTGACGCACATTTTGCAAGTGATACGGAAGTAATGCGTGCATTCAAACCAGTTTCCTTCGGGCGTGAGTGCGTACCTGGCTTTCTGGTGGGACTGGAAAAAGAAAAATGGGTTATCGATGATAGTGATGCTCATATGATGCTTCTGGCTGGAACAGGTGCAGGTAAAACGACCACTGTATTTATTCCGACCTTGGAATATAACTTTCGGGTCAACCAAAACACTGGCGGGCGCGGTGCATCCATGCTTGCCCTCGATGTAAAAGGTACCCTGTATGAAGCGACGGCTGCCGAGGCTCAGGCAAAGGGATACCGCACCCCTGTCATAAATCTGCGAGATGTGTTTCGGTCCTATCCCATCAACATTTTGTATTCTGTCAACCGTGAAATCGATGCTTGGCGGCGAAGTGAAAGCGAAGACCAAAAAGCAAAACACTATGGCGCGGCAGAGCGTTATGCCAAAACCCTTTCTGATGCCATCGTCAATTTGGTTCCTCGAAACGGCGGAGGAGACAATCAATTTTTTATTGACACCGCCCAAAATATGATTACCGGATTTATCCTTTTGGTATCGCTTTATGCGCCACCCGAGGCCAGGCACATTATCAGCGTCTTCGGCTTAATCATCGAGCTATCCAGTAATGATGAAAGCCTTTTGCCTATTGGAATGCAAAAAACCAAGTTGGCCACGCTTATGGAGCATATCCAAGACGACCGCATACGGAATTACGTTGCACCGGCTACCTGCGCAGACCAACGTACATCACTCAATATTTTTTCAAGTGCATTGGCAGACCTCCTAAAATTTGTCGATGCGGAAATGGAACAGCTACTCACGGGCTATTCGGAGGAATTGTCGGCTGAAAAATTCATCAATCAGCCAACTATCGTCTATGTCATCTGTCCGGATGAAAACCCCACTCGGCACTTTCTGGCTAGTCTCTTCATTCGTCTGTTCTCTAATGAACTGATTGAGTTTGCAGAGCAACCCTCCAATGGAGGTGTCTTACCCAGGCAAGTATTATATCTGGCAGATGAATTTGGCAACTACCCACCCATAAGAGATATAGAGGCACTATTTAGCGCGCTTCGAAGTCGTAGAGCCAGGCTTCTGATTTCATTACAGGGCGATAGCCAGCTTCGTACCAAGTATGATGAACAACGTGCAATCACAATTGAAAGCAACTGTATGATTTTCATGTTTTCTGCATTGGCCCCTTCCGCTTCGCAAACAGCCAAACGCATCTCAGAAATATTGGGCAATGAGACTATCATGACCGGGAGTAAATCAATTTCGAAAGGCGTTACTACCACGAATACTTCTTTGGCCGGACGTCCACTACTTACCCCTTCTCAACTCGTACGATTGCCGTGGGGACAATTTATCGTGCAGAAAACAGGATATGCCCCCTATATTGCTCACATGCGGCCATACAAAGACTATCTCAAGTTAGAGGCCGAACAGCAGGTTCCACCCCCTTCTCTCAGGTATTCTTCGGTGCTTTCCGCTTCAGCAGCCATGATAGAAGCAGTAGCCAAAGGGCATCTTTATCATCTTAGAAAAGGGATGTTTGATTCTGAAGATAGTGACTGGTAAGCCATACGGGAAAATGGCGCTGTTATGCGAAAAAAGGCAATTCACCCATACGTTTTTCTTTGTCCGGCCATACGCAAAAACCGCGCTGTTAAGCCAAAAATGGCATTGCATACAGCTTTCCAGCTTTTAGCGTTGGGAAAAAGCCATACAAAATACCATACGGGAAAAGCAGCCCGCACTGCGGGATGCTGTGGTGTGAGCCATACATTTGTATGGCTCGCTTTATCCTGCATGAACTCCAACGTGATGGAAGCATTTGGAAATCTGTTGAAAACTTTTGTCTCGATGCTATCCTACCGCCATATATCTGGGGAAATTTGGATATTCCTTTTGCATCCAAAACAATGCAAAAAAAGGGGGTACGACACTGTGTCGTACCCCTGAAAAAGTCGTTACAGAGAGGGCTTCCAACCTGACAAAAGAAAACAATTAAAGAAGGTGTTACCATGACCACTGAAAAGAAAACCTACAATCTGGATGCACGGCTTGTCAAGGACGTTGAAGCGATTGCTCAGGCTCAAGCAACCAGCAATACTGCTGTGATTGAGAAAGCCATACGTTTGTATCGCGATTACATATATCTTGAAGAAAAAGCCACTTTCTTGCCCGAGCAAATCCAGAAAACATTTCGTTCAGAGCTCGCAATGCTGGAACAGCGACAAAATGTCAAAATTAACAAGCTGTTATCCGAACTGGCGATTCAGGAAGGTATTATAGCACAAATACTGGCCAATGAATTGGAAGTGGATTTAGAAATGATGCCTGTATACCGGCGTCGCGCAGTCGAAGCACTGCGAGCAAGCAATCGTGTGTTCCGGCTGGATGGAGATGATTATTGATGGGAATTGCCTTTTTGAAGTCGCGTTTTATCAAATCGCCTGAACATATTGGAAATTACATTGAATATCTGGAAAAGCAAAACCCGTTGTTTTCACAATTTGGAGAACTGGAGCTGGCAGAAGCCTTAGAAGATGCCCTTTATCCGTCTAACAGTATTGCCTGGGACCAAATATTCTCCATTACCGCAGAAGATGCAACACGTCTGAATATAGACCGCGAATATATGAAAAATTTGCTAAACACGCAGAAGCATCGTATTGCGGCAGCCTACAATATTTCTCCATCCAATCTCCGCATCATTGCTTCCTTTCACGATGTTGACCATCATCCACATATCCATATGCTAATTTACAGCACAGACAGGCGAGAGGGTTATGTGAAAGTCCATAAGAATGCTTCAAAAGAGGAGATTTTAAACCGTGCTTCTGAAAAATTAAAAAGCATCCTTACGAACGCAATTTTTCATGATGAGCGAATCAGTATTAAAAAAGAAAAATCTTCCAAGCGTGACGCCCTGCGTCAGTCATTGGAAAAAGCTATCAATGTAAAATCCGAAATACAAAATCAGCTTGCCACTCTGGCGAAAGACCTGGCCGCTTTCTCGGGCCGTAAAACCGCATATGGATACCTGCCGCCTCAGTTAAAGCAATCAGTAGATAAGCTGCTTGAAAATATCGTCACACATGACGCCACCTGCATAATGGCCTATGAAAGCTATGCAGCCAGCCACCGTGCACTCCTTCAGCACTATGCCAAGCGTCCTGAAGTGCTGGAGGAAAAAATGAGCGAATGGCGGCATGATTTCTTTCATCCAATAAAAGGTGGAGATACAACACGGCATAATCTCATTTTGAAGGCTGCCCTGTCTCTTTCTCCTTCACTGGAAGTAGAACCAGACACAAAAAAATACTTTCAGGTCAATCCTGCCCGTCCTCATTCTGAGGATACAGCGCGCAAAACCGCCGCCGAATATTTATATGGCTCTCATAAAGTGCCAGCCACAAAAGGTTATGCCGCACTGGAAAGCTTATCAAAAAGTAAAACCGGCAGTACATCAAGCTGGGCACTGTATTACATGGCAAAAATGAGATTATATGGAATTGGTACTACCCGCAACTACGAGGACGCACTGAGGCTATTCGCTCAATCTCAACAGGCCGGGAATGAATATGCCGAACAGGCTTTGCGAACTGCTAGACAGGAGCATATTGTTTATCATGCGAAATCTGCTTTGGCAATTACCCGCACTCTCATTCGCCAGCTCGCACAAAACATGTCGCAAACTACCACACAAAATCACACAATGGGACTTACACGTCATCAAAAACTACGGCGTGCCATGAAACACAAAAAAGAACTTCATGAACCACTCTATCCATAGAAAAGGAGAAATTACAATGATTAAATTTCCACATGCCATTTTGGATGAAAAACTGTCTCCAAATGCGTTGAAGGTCTACTGCTATTTACTTTCCTGCAGCCGCAACCAAATTGCCATTGTACGCAGCCAGCGGGTTGCCGATGTTTGCCATATCAGCCGCGCAACGGTATTCAACGCTCTGAAGGAGCTCAATGAACATATGCTTATAACAAAAGCCCATCGCTTTTACGATGGGCATTACATCTCGAATGAATATCGCTTGTCTATTCCTTCCGGCCGCTGGAGCGCTGTGAGAAGCACTCCAGCCGTGTTTTCCCTTCAGGGAACGGTATTTGCCGTGTATCTCTATTTGTGCTGCTGCCGCAATCGCAGGCAGCGGGCCTTTCCGTCCCTTCGTCAAATCGCAGCGAGGTTGGACATATGCAAAACTACAGTGCTGAGGGGTATCAGTTTTTTGACAGAAATTGGTTTATTGACAAAGGCCGCGTACCGCGCAGGAAAGCATAACCTGTATATCATTCTTCCCTTTACCGATATTTCCGACAAAAAGAAAAGGGCCTCCGCCCTCCCCGGCGTCGGCCCTCACAGTACAAAAATTGGTCACCACAGCCATTTTTGTATTTTCATCTTATCTTTCTTTTCTGTTTTTGTCAAGGACTTTTCTGCGTCTTTTTCTATATTTTTAGGGAAAGTGGGCCATTTTTTAGACAATTCCCTTTACCCACCTAAGTTAACCAGACAGAGAAAAAAGTCAAAATCATTATCAGGTACTTAATAATATGCACAAGAACCTTAGTCTAAGAAAAATATCGAAACATAAGGTGCGGCCCGTCTGGCATCTATGCACTATAAAATTATGAAGAAATCTCACGTGAGTTTTGCAAATATTATTTGCAATGCACTTGCAAATTACGTGAAATTTGAATATAATAATAGTGCAAGCTAAGAATGACGAGGAAAGGAAGTGCTAATCATGGCAAAAGAAAATATGACACTACGAATGGAGCCGGAGCTGAAAGCGCAGGCGGCAGCTCTTTTTAAGTCGCTTGGAATGGATTTAAGTACGGCAACAGGCATTTTTTACCGTCAGGCACTTAGATGCCATGGGCTCCCCTTTGAGGTTAAGGCTGACGAACCGAACGCTGTTACCTACGCAGCAATGGAAGCAGCAGAAAAGGGAGAAGATATGTATGGGCCGTTTGATAATGTTGATGATTTGATGGAGGCCCTGAATGCTTAAAGTGGAATTTTCAGGTCAGTTCAAGCGAGATTATAAGCTCGCAATCAAGAGAGGCTGCAATCCCAAAAAGCTGGAAATGGTGATTGGGCTTTTATGCAATGAGCAACCTTTGCCGGATGTGTACAGAGACCATGCCCTTACCAACTCCAGAAATTATAAGGGAATGAGGGAGTGTCATATTGAGCCGGATTGGTTATTAGTCTACAAGGTGTATCGAGATACTTTGATTTTGAAGTTGATTCGTACAGGTTCTCATAGCGATTTATTTTAAGTGTAAGAATGTGGGGAGTGATTCGTGTGACATTCCTTAAAAAGCTGGGATTCGGAATACTTGCGGTAGTGGGAGGTGTGGTCGCGGTCGCGGTAGATTCTCTTGCAGGTATTATAAAATCGCCCTGTATAAACGAAAAACAAGGGGTACGACACAGTGTCGCCCCCCCTGACAGACAAAAGAAAACACTGGTAGAAAGCCGCTTTACACACGCTGTGTAAGGTGGTTTTTCTTTGTCCGGCTTATACGCTATAGCCCCACGCGCTCTCCCTCATGGGACTTTTCATTATACAGTGGCAGAGGGGTACGACACAGTGTCGTACCCCCTGCCGGACAAAAGAAAACAATGTCAGAAAGCCCTTTCGGGCGTTTTTTCTTGTGCAACACATGACGGTAAGATATAATGAGGATACGGAAAGGAGCGGGACACAATGTTTCAGGGATGGCTTATGAGCCGTGATGAAAAAATAGCGGAAATCAGCGGAGACAGCCTTACGCCTATCCAAAACAAACTCCTGCCGCTATTTTTTGAATGCAGCAACAGCCTGACCGATTGGCTGAACTCCCGCGCTATGGACTACAAAAGCCGGCCAAATGCCCGTATGCTACGGAAAGTGCTCCGCATCAGCGGCCTGCGCGCGTCCGAAATGGTGCGCCTTGTGAATGCGGCATGCCTCACAGATACTTATTGGGTCAAACCAGCGGATTCCGAATTAACCTATCAGGATGTACGATTCCACAGCAATGAATACTGGCGGGCCGCTTTATTCGGGCCTAAGCTTTCGGATTTTTCCGCTTCCGCCCATTTCAGCCGCACGCCGGAACTAACCAGCCCCGGCAGCTTTGAAAAGGGCTGGCGGCTGGATGAAAGCGGGGTGTGGTGGCTCTATAAGGCTGGGAAACCGGAACATATCTTTTCCGAAATGGCGGCATTCCTGCTGGCTCGGCGTCTGCATTATCCCACCGCCATATATGAAGTCGTGAATGAAACAACCATCCGCAGCAGGGATTTCACCAACGGGGCCAGCGTGAATTTTGAACCCGCCTTTTCTCTGGAGTTCTCCAGCGATGACGTAATAGAAAATTATGGACGTCTGCTGAAGATGTCGCCGGAACTGGCTTACCAGTACGCGCAAATCGTGACGCTGGATACACTGATTGCAAACGCGGACAGGCACAACGGGAACTGGGGTTTCCTCCGCGATATTTCCACCGGCGAAATCATTTCCATGGCTCCCAATTATGACAACAACCTTTCCCTGCTCGCTATCGAACACGACAAAATGCCGGGTGTGGACGCTTTCATAAAAGAGTGGCAGAATATGGTGCTGTTTTATCATGTGCCAGTTCGCTTCCCCCTGCTAACGGCAGATGACATACGCGCCATGCTTGAACCTGTTCCGGTGCCAGTCGATAAAGTCCTAGCTGTTTCTATTCTTTCCAGCCGTATGCAGACCATGCATCATTTTCTGCTAGAGCATCAAAATACGCTTTATCAGGCAAACACCCTGCCGGATTCACCGGAGTTGTCAGGGGGTACGACACTGTGTCGCACCCCCTGACAGACAAAAGAAAACACTGGCAGAAAGCCGCTTTGTACGCAATGTGCAGGGCGGTTTTTTCTTTGTCCGGTCTATACGTCAAAAGCCCTATGCGCTCCCTTGCATGGAACTTTTCATATGCAGTAGCAGAGGGGTGCGACACAGTGTCGTACCCCCTTTTCTCTGCCGATTTGCCGCTTTCAAAAAAAGCCTCGCTTGCCTGCTTGACAAACCGCATTACATCTGTTATATTATTAGAGCGTTCTTTGATAATTTGGATGGAACAGTACACAGGATAAGTACAACTTATCCTTTTGGAGCAATGATTTGTAATCAGCAGGTCGGGGGTTCGAATCCGTCTGCCAGCTCCATTTTATAATTGAATATGGGAGAATTCCCGAGTGGCCAAAGGGGGCAGACTGTAAATCTGTTGCGTCTTCGCTTCGATGGTTCGAATCCATCTTCTCCCACCATCTGGGGTGGACACTTTAGATGCCCACCCCATTTTTGTCAGTATTCATGCGGGTTTGCGGGCTTTTTAGAGCCCAAAATCCAAAGTGATTTTCCATAGATGCCTTTTCCATTAGATGGCAAAAACAAGGCTTTGTACGAGATGAAGCGGGGCTTCCGCCTGATTTTTCAGGTCGGAGGCCCCGCTTTTTTGCGTTCTGCGGCCCTTTTCCCCGTTGTCAAATGTGTAGAAGTTTACGCCTGTCAAATAGACAGGTTGACGAAAGCCCAAAACGGACAAATTTCAAGCCCTCAAAATACATGGGGGTACTCTTGCGAGGTCGTGGCAAAGTCATATCCCATTCGGATCGTTATTCAGTTTTCAAGGTGCAATGAAAAGACCTTTCACTTGTTCCCACTGGGAAGTGCCGAATTATCGGGTGTTTTTGAAAAGATTTCTTTATTTTGCAAAAGACCCCTTCACTCATTTGGACAAAGGGTGCTGAAATGCACACCCATTTTCGGGCTTTTTCCGAAAAAACTTTTTGAAAAATTTATCCCTTCACCTATTCCCACTGGAAAAAGCCAAATGCACCCCCTAAATGGGAAAATATTTCCGAATGAAAAACCTCCTCACTCATTTGGACAAAGGGTGCCGAAATGCACACCCATTTTGGGGCTTCTCCAAAAAACTTCTTGAGAAAATTTATCCCTTTACTTGTTCCCACTGGGAAGTACAAAATTATCGGGTGTTTCTGAAAAATTTTTATCTGGTAAAAAGCCCTCTCACTTATTTGGAATTGCAAAGCCAAATGACACCCTATTTCACAGAAAAAATAAGAAAATATTTTTTCCGGTTGCGGGCGCTTTATTTTGCTTGCCCCGAAAAAGCCTTCTCACTTATTCCCACTGAGAACAGCAAAATGCACACCCTGAATCGCAAAAAATTTTTACCCATTCACTTATTTGGAATTGGAGTGCTAAAACGCACCCTGTTTTCAGAAAAAAGGCAAAAAAATTTGCCCGTCAATATAGGCGGGCACACTTTCGATACAAAAAATATAATTGGCCTTCTTAAATACAGCGAACGCATACATATTGGTTGAATAATTCGTCAAAAGTGTTATAATAAAGCATCACATTATAGATTTTGCCGTTTGTCGGGAGGTTATATGCTATGGCAATCAGCTATAAAAAGCTATGGAAACTACTGATAGATAAAGACATGAAGAAAAAAGATCTGGAACAGGCGGCGGGAATCAGCCATTACACCATTGGAAAATTGAACCGTGGCGACAATGTTACTACTGAGGTGCTGGCAAAAATCTGCATTGCGCTTGGTTGTACGATGGATGATATCATGGAGATCATTCCGGATCATACGGATAAGATAACGGAGGAATAACAATGGCACGGACAGCAAAACCAAAAAAAGAAGTATCTATGGAGGAAGCGCTTTGGAAAAGTGCGGACAAACTGCGTGGCTCGGTAGAGCCTGCGGAGTATAAGCATGTTGTCCTGAGCCTGTTTTTCCTAAAATTCGCTGGTGATAAATTTGACGCTCAGAGAGAAATGATTGCAAAACAGTACGGCGAAAAATTTGTGGACACGGTGGCGTTCTACACAAAAGACAATGTTTTCTATCTGCCCCCGGAAAGCCGCTGGTCTTATATTATGGAAAACGCTAAGCAGGACGACATCGCCCTAAAAATCGACACGGCTCTTTATACGATTGAGAAAAATAATCCGGCGCTGAAGGGCGCTCTGCCGGACAACTACTATTCCCGCTTGCAGCTTGACACGGCAAAGCTGGCTTCCCTGTTGGACGAAATCAACCGCATCAATACCGATGACAAAGAGAATGACATTATCGGGCGCATTTATGAGTATTTTCTCAGCAAATTTGCGCTTGCCGAAGGAAAAGGCAAAGGGGAATTCTATACGCCGAAATGTATCGTCAATTTGATTGCCGAAATGCTGGAGCCTTATGACGGAATTTTATACGATCCCTGCTGCGGTTCCGGCGGTATGTTCGTGCAGTCTATGAAGTTTGTGGAGGCGCACCACGGCAATAAAAAGCAGGTTTCCATCTATGGACAGGAATATACAAATACCACCTATAAACTGTGTAAGATGAATCTTGCCATTCGTGGCATTTCCGCAAATCTTGGCGAGACAGCGGCGAATACCTTTACCAATGACCAGCACAAGGATTTGAAGGCCGATTACATTATGGCAAACCCGCCCTTTAATCAAAAAGCATGGAGAGCGGAAAACGAATTGATCGATGATCCCAGATGGGACGGCTATGAAGTGCCGCCTACCAGCAACGCAAACTACGGCTGGATTTTGAATATCGTGTCCAAGCTTTCCCAGAACGGCGTCGCCGGCTTTCTGCTTGCAAACGGCGCTCTGTCCGATGACGGAACGGAGCTGAAAATCAGAAAGCAGCTGATTGAAAACAATCTGGTGGAAGCAATTATCATTCTGCCGAGAAACCTGTTCTATACCACCGACATCAGCGTCACGCTTTGGATACTGAACAAAAATAAAAAAGCCCGTGTTGTAGAGCAGAACGGACAGCTTAAGCGCTTTCGTGACAGAGAGCGGGAAATTCTCTTTATGGATTTGCGGCAGATGGGCAGCCCCTACGAGAAAAAATACATTGAGCTGACGGAGAAAGATCGGGCGAAGGTCACTTCGGTCTATCACAACTGGCAGCAGGAGGGCTATGAGGAAACCTACGAGAATGTTCCGGAATTTTGCTATTCCGCTTCTTTTGAGGAAGTCGCAGAAAAAGGCTTTACCCTTGTGCCCAGTCGGTATATTGAATTTGTCAACCGTGATGAGAATATCGACTTTGATACGAAGATGAAAACACTTCAGGCTGAGCTGAAAGAACTGCTTGTGCAGGAAGAAAAGTCGAAAGCTGATCTGTTGGCAGTATTTAAGGAGTTAGGGTATGAAATCGAATTATGACGCTTTAGGCAATTATATCCGATTGGTTGATACACGCAACACAGACTTTGTTACGGAGCAAGTCTTAGGTATAAATATAGACAAATATTTTATGCCATCGGTTGCGAATGTAATCGGTACGGATTTGAGCAAATACAAACTCATTACCAAAGGTAAGTTTGCCTGTAATCCCATGCATGTCGGTCGTGATGAAAGACTGCCTGTTGCTTTATACACTGAGGATGAGCCTGCAATCGTATCTCCTGCATACTTTATGTTCGAGATTATTGACAACAGTATTTTGAATGAGGATTACTTAATGATGTGGTTTCGCAGGCCAGAATTTGACAGACTTTGTTGGCTCCGCACTGACGGAAGCGTTCGAGGCGGTATTACTTGGGACGATATTTGCAGAATGAAAGTTCCTGTTCCTCCGCTGAATGAACAAATTGAAATAGTGCAAAGCTATCAAGCAATCACCGACAGAATCGCTTTGAAAAAGCAGATAAATGATAATTTAGAAGCGACCGCACAAGCAGTATTCCAAGAACAATTTGTTTCTTTTTATGGTGTTGACGAGCTTCCTGATGGTTACAGTATAGTCAATTTAGATAGTCTTTGTACAGTTAAAGGAGGAAAACGCCTGCCTGCTGATTGCGAACTGCTTGATACGCCGACAAAACACCCCTATATTCGTGTGCGTGATGTTGGGAGCAGTCGCTATGTGTGTCTTACAAACCAATTCCAATACATTGATGAAGAAACGCACTCGGCTATTTCTCGTTACATCGTAAATACCGGAGACATTGTTATTTCTATCGTTGGAACAATCGGTTTACTCGGCAAAATACATTTCTCACTCGATAAAGCTAACCTAACCGAAAACTGCGTTAAACTTGCTAACATTCATACTGTAACATCTGATTACCTCTATTACACGCTCTGCTATAAAAAGCAGATTAAAGAGATTGAATTGTTGACGGTTGGAGCGGTTCAAGCGAAGTTGCCAATGTATAACATACAGTCAATGAAAATCCTTGTTCCACCGACCAAGGTGATGGAGGAGTTTCAAAATAAAATGAATGTCTTTAACGAGCAAATTGAAGCAAATACTGTCGAAGTACAAAGGCTCTACGAGCTTCAAGAGGTTTTGCTTGCAAAAATGTCCGACTAAGCCGCTAAATTATCATTTACCATATATCCCACAACTCTTGTGGGTGGCAGGAGTTAAAGTAGGGGAACTCCCGCCCCGTAGTTGTTCTCTTAATAAATCAAGGAGATACGACTATGAAACAGAATTTAATCACAGATGTTGTTCAGGGAATGCTGCCTTACCTGAATAACGCTCAAACAGAGAAGCTGCAAGAGGTGCTGCAACACACGCTATTCGGCTATGAGGTAACAAAAGTTGAAAACGATACGGAAAACTTAGAGCAGAATTTGGTGGAGCTATTTCTTTCCGCAAAGCGAATAGAAGGGTGCTCTGAAAAGACCCTGAAATACTATAACGCAACGATACAAGCTATGCTGACCTGTGTCGGGAAAGGCGTTAGACACATCGTAACCGATGATGTTCGCAGCTATTTGACCGAGTATCAGGAGAAAAATCAATCAAGTAAGGTTACGATCGATAACATAAGGCGCATACTTTCCAGCTTCTTTTCTTGGTTGGAGGATGAGGACTATATTCTGAAAAGTCCGGTCAGACGAATCCATAAAGTCAAAACCGGAACGAACATAAAAGAAACCTACACCGATGAAGCTCTCGAACTCATGCGTGATAGCTGTACCGAGCTTCGGGATCTGGCGATCATAGATATGCTTGCCTCAACGGGTATGCGTGTGGGCGAAATGGTTTTACTGAATCGGGCGGATATAAACTTTAACGAAAGAGAATGCGTGGTGTTCGGCAAGGGAGACAAAGAGCGTATCGTGTATTTTGACGCAAGGACGAAGATCCACTTGCAAAATTATTTAAACAGCCGCAGGGACGAAAATCCGGCACTGTTTGTGTCTCTGCAAAAACCGCATAAACGCTTGCAAATCAGCGGCATTGAGGTGCGGCTCCGTGAGTACGGCAAACGCTTGGGGCTAAGCAAAGTGCATCCGCACAAGTTTAGACGAACTCTTGCGACAATGGCAATCGACAAAGGAATGCCCATAGAGCAGCTCCAGCAGCTTTTAGGGCATAGACGAATAGATACTACCTTGCAATACGCAATGGTAAAGCAGAGCAATGTCAAGATTGCTCACAGAAAATACATCGGATGAGGTGAAGATGATGAAAAAAGGCTATCGGCTTCTTGGTGAGTTTATTCGACAAGTTGATGTTCGTAATACGGAAGGCAAAGAGGAAAATCTTTTAGGCGTTTCCGTTCAGAAGCAATTCATCCCTTCTATTGCGAATACTGTTGGTACAGATTTTACCAAGTACAAGGTCGTAAGAAAAGGACAGTTTACATACATTCCAGATACTTCCCGCAGAGGAGACAAGATAGGAATTGCCTTGCTGGAAGATTATGACGAAGGTTTAGTGAGTAATGTTTACACAGTTTTTGAGGTTATTGACGAAAAGCAACTTATGCCTGAATATCTCATGCTGTGGTTCAGCAGACCGGAGTTTGACAGGTACGCCCGTTTCAAATCTCATGGAAGCGTTCGAGAAGTTATGGATTGGGATGAAATGTGCAAGGTAGAGCTGCCTGTTCCCTCTATCGAGAAGCAGAGAAGTATCGTCAAAGCCTACAAGACAATCACCGACAGAATCGCTTTGAAGAAACGGATAAATGATAATTTAGTGGCTTAATTCACCAAGCGGCTTAAAAGTAAGTCTTTGAGATTTTCTAATTTCTTGACCTGTGCCTCATTTGAAAGTCTTTGGTCAAAAAATGGCTGAATAAGAGTATTGAATTTCTCAATTACATCGCTTGTAGGTATAGTAATCGGAAAACTTTTTAGGTTTGCTTGGTTGATTTTAGGCTGTGCTGCACCCGTAACAATCGGAGCCATATTTGTATTTGCTAAAAACAGATATAAACTATCCTCGTTGAACCCCGCTTTTCCTTTAAGAATATGAGCGTGGTTATTGGCCCAAAACTTGCTGGTAATATGTTGCAGAAGTGGGTGTCCGTTTTCGTCAACGACATAGATTCCGTCCTCGCTGACAAGCAGATACTCTCCGTCAAATATAAAGTCATCTACATAATCCACTATGGAAACTGCTCCATAATAAGGATAGATGCGTTCCATATCGGCTCGTTCCAATGAGGAAAGCGGTTTACGCATTGAATCATAGAACTCAGCAATATCATCGACACAACCATTAAGCCAATTCCGAGGGCAGATGCCATCAAAAGGCTCAAAATCGACAAACCACGACTTGTAAATGGCTTGCGTTGTGGCGA